>OFGQ01000575.1_pt1 | contig 29450 bp, 44 predicted proteins | sample 1521791 | NCBI WGS metagenome assembly OFGQ01 (sample SAMEA3504116, study PRJEB24116) | mouse gut metagenome | biome: mouse gut; feature: mouse-associated habitat; material: faeces | place: Denmark | collected 2011 | reverse complement strand
ATTTTTGAGCTTCCGAAAAATCGCAATGAAGCCGTCTGCATCACGACCAATGGCATCGTGAAAAAGAACGGATGCGCTGTTATGGGAGCAGGTATCGCCAAACAGGCCAACATGAGCTTTAACGGGCTGGCCCGTGACCTTGGAGCTCTCTTATCTCAATACGGAAACCGGGTATATGACATGGGTTTCCGCAAAGACAATGTCACTGGCGAATGGATAAGGATTATCACCTTCCCCACAAAGCACCATTGGCGCGACAAATCAGATTTGGAACTCATCAAAACCTCAGCAGAGCAGCTCATTGATATTTGCGAGGGACGAGGAATCGCGACCTGCTATTTGACCCAGCCTGGGTGTGCGAATGGTGGTCTCGATTGGGATAGCCAGGTAAAACCTTTGATAGAGCGTATCCTTGATGACCGTTTTGTCATTGCGGACTATCAACTATAGGAGGGGGGGGGTAACTGTGAGATATTTACTCCTCACCATTGGAATCGTAGTCATAATTCTGGACGCATGGGCCATGAAGAAAGAGTACGATAAAGAAAACCTGGTGGGTGTTGTTTACTGGGGCTTTTGGACACTCATGATGGTCGCCGCTCTTACTTGAGTTAAAGGAGAAAAATATGCTTTGCCTCAAATGTCAGTATTGCGGAGATAAGCTCAGCTTTCCCCTCCCCAATAATTTGATTTACGCCGATGAGAAAGAGCCGTTTAAAAAGCATCATTATTGCTGCTGTGGGGACTGCGATTTCTACGAAAAAGACGTAACCAATCTTGGTATAACATCCTGCGAACATTTTGAAGAGCTGTAATCATGCTCGAAAAGGAGAAAACCATGGAACTGAAACAATTCTGTAAGGAAAACAACATTCCGCTGGAAAAGCTGGGCGATATCGGAGAGGTAAGCGACGGCTTCCACACTTTCAACTCGCTCTATCACCAGCGGCTGATTCTTTCCGCCACCCTGGTCAATGCTTTCTCGCATCTGGCGTGGAAGTCCCACAAGCATCACGACGGTGAGGCTCCGTTTGGTGGTGGGTGGTTTATCGTCGGCATCAATACGCCGGAGGGTCAGTACACCTACCACTACAAGGATAAGGACTGGAATATTTTCCGCTGCCAGGAGCTGGATAAGGCCCCCGAGTGGGATGGCCATACCGACAAGGACGTTGAACGACTGCTGTCTCTGGTGCCTGATCCTGAGAAGGATACGATGTCCAGTTGGGCGGCCCATGAGGTTGAACTGGCGGTTCAGTCTGAAAAGGAGGCCACGAAGGGTACGGATGACTGGAAGTACGGGGCCGGCTGTTACGAGAGTGCACTGCGGGCTTTCCAGTCTCTTTGCCGGGACGGGCACTCGGGCTTCAGCATCCAGATGTCCAAGAGCATTCTCAACCGTCTGGTTGATGGCCGGACGCTTACTCCTATTGAGGACACGCCCGATATTTGGTCTGATATTTCGGAGGTCTTCTCCAAGGGCGAGAAGAGCAAGCAATACCAGTGCAAGCGGATGTCCTCTCTGTTCAAGAAGATTGCCGAAGATGGCACTGTATCCTTCAGCGACACCAATCGCGTCTCCTGCATCAATATTGAGAACCCCGATGTGTCTTTCATCAACGGCTTTGCCACCCGGGTGATCGACAGTATCTTCCCCATCACGATGCCATATCTCCCTTCCAGCAAGAAGTTCAAAGTCGTGCAGGATGAGTTCCTGGTCGATCCCAAGAACGGCGACTACGACACTGTCGGTTATCTCCATATCCTGACGCCGGATGGTAAGAAGGTGGAGCTGAACCGCTTCTTCAAGGAAGTTGACGGTCAGATGGTTCAGATCGAGAAGGCCGAGTTCGACGAGCGGAAAGCCAATCGGGTGAACCGGAAGTAATGGAATACAGGACCATATTCAAGTGCCGCCTTTGTGGCGAGGTTTACGAAGGCGGATGTACAGGCAGTCAAAGTATTGCTACGCAGGCAATAACGCTCGCCTGTCTTGGAATACCGTCACAGGCCCAAGCGCCAACTTTGATAGAGCCGCACAGCTGTGAAAACGGCGATCTTGGCGTGGCCGATTTTCAAGGATTTAGAAAGGCGGAGAAGAAATGAGTATTGTCGAGTATGCAGAAAAAGTGCTCGGCATAAATTTGTTGCCGTTCCAAAAGCAATTTCTCCAAAAAACTCGAAAAGTTTCCTCCTAACAGCCGACTTATTTCCACTCCGAGAGGGATGATGGTTGTCGAAGACAATCCGGTAAAGGAGGGAGACCAGTAATGATTTTTACAAGTTACTTCGCTAAGCTGAGTAAACTTCCTTCGGATGTCGTCCTTATCTCTATCTGTGGCAAAGCACCTGACTGGTACACGGGGTTACAGTACAAAAAGCTGGCCCCGAAGTACCAGTTTTTCATGGAGTGGAAACGGACACATGACAACGCTTACTATATCGAGCATTTCGAGCGGGAGGTTCTGGATGACCTGAATGCCGATACGGTGTTTGCGGAGCTTTCTGCTCTGTCTGGCGGACAAGCCTTTGCTCTGATCTGCTACGAACGTCCAGGAGACTTCTGTCATCGTCATCTCGTGGCGGAATGGTTCTGTAAGAACGGCTACCGCTGCGAAGAAATTGATATTTGAAAGGAAGAGTTTAATGCATAGCTTAGACGAACTGATCGTGGCTGGATATTCTGTTCAAAATGCCAAGATCACGAGTGTTTCCCTTAACATGCAGGATTACGGCTGCCTCACCCTCGCCATGTGTCTTGAAGGGCATGGATGGGGTGTTGTTTATGGCGGATACTGCCTGGGCAAAGGCTATCTTGGCGCAAAGGAGTTTGAGGGCTCCGCCAAAGGTCTGGAGGCCATCATGCGGATCATGAATGTGGTGGGTGTTTCTGACCTGCTTGACATGAAAGATAAGCATATCAGGGTGGCCACCAAAGGCCTTGGAACCACGGTGACAATCATCGGCAACATAGTCGATGACCTTTGGTTCGATTATGCGACCTTCTTCGGTGAAGAAAAGACGGAGGACTAAAGAACATATGTGGTGGCGGAATAGGTAGACGCTAATGTCAGATAGGATGGCCTATCGGTTCGATTCCGACGGCTCTTAACCACGGTGAAATAGCCGACAGAGCAGGGGCTGATTTGGTACAAGGGAGTGGACATCCATGTAGGGTGCAAATCCTTACCCGCACAACGATATAGAATCCGAGGTGAACATATGAGTTGTCCATATTGCGAATGTGAATCAAACGATTTTATTCCGATGAACCAGACTGCTGAATACAGCGGGATTGAGATTACTGTTAATCGACAAGGTATGCTTCGGGCAAGATGTTTCGATTTTAATGGAGACTTTGTAACGCAGGATATCGTAGAGATACATCATTGCCCTTTGTGTGGGAAGCAGTTTATGAAATAAAGTTTTGGTGGTGTTAATATGGAGAAAAGGACAATACTGGTCAGGCCATCGTGCCTTGCGCCAGAATTTGAGATAATTATCTCTGTCCCGGAAGACCGTGATGCCGAAGAGTATATTGACGAACTGCTGGACAGTATCCTGAACGAAGACCTCAGATATAACGTCGAGTGGGACTTCGTTGACGGAATCTCATAAGGTGGTGAAGCTCATGTGGTTATACAGAAAATTGCTTATGTCTGACTGGGCATGGCTACGGAATGCAACCAGTATCCAAATGGATAGCTGTTACATTCGATACAGGGTGTTCGGAATCACGGTTTCAAAGACTAAGGCCCCGATTGGCCGGAGTTTTGGTGGTGCAATATGAAGTTTGTGCTGAACGGATGTGACATCTCATTTGTTGCCGAGGCACCTGCTGATATCACGCTTGAGCAACTTCTCAAACAGTGCGACAGGATAAGACCCGATTGGTGTGCGTGCGGGATATGCTCCATCTCAAGGTCAGCATATTCAGAGAACAGCGCAACAGAAATCATCATCGGCTATGACTCTATACGAAAAGCAAACGATGATGTGAGCTGCACAATCAAATAGAATTTTGGTGGTGATTAACCATGAGAAAATGTGATTATTGTAAACACAATGAGACTTGTACTTTCTCTGACATATCTAACTGTGCTGTTCGATATTACATTCACTTCGAGATGGAAGAACCGATTGGACAAACGGAGCGTCAGAAACTCATTAGACTATTGCAGGGCAAAAGTTTAGACACAAAAGACGATGTTGAATATGTGGCGGACTTTCTGCTTGAGAATGGAGTCCAAATCAAATAAAACAGAACTTTGATGCAAAGGAATGATGGGAGAGGTGAGAGAAATGGAGTGTGCCGACTGCGGCAAATACACCTATACTACCTACAGTAAGTATGGAAACATTGCGCTCTGTGATGACTGCGCAGACAAAAGACTCCAGGCGGAACTTGAGGAGAAAAGTCATAGTGTCCAGAAAGCGTCTGATTTTTCTGAATGGAGACACAGAGATATGTCGGAGCTCTTTTGGATGCACCTTGGGAAGTACATAAAGGAACCAAACGAACACAGTGTCACATTGATGCTCATGGCGTTTCGTTGGGCTTGTCATGATAACCAAGGACTGGCTAACTCATTTCGCAACGCTCTCAAATGGGCAAAGATTGACCTGTATGCAGAGCAAGAAAAGTGGGCTGAGAAACGGAGGAAGGAGGCGCAGTAACCGATGGCAAAATACAAGATTGGAATCACGGAAGCCGGAGACGCAGGTCTCGACCTATCCTGGGTAAACAAGCTGGATACGGTTGATGGGGCGGTTGTAATCACCAAGTGCATTTCGCCTGAGTTCTATGACGCGGTTCTCTCCAACAAAGACAAACTCATCATCCATGCAACTTTTACAGGGTATGGTCATTCTGTTTTAGAGCCGAATGTACCTTCTCCTTATGATGAGTTTGACGCAATCATGGCACTGGAGCGGGCCGGATTCCCGAAAGAGAGGATTGTCATTCGCGTTGACCCAATTATCCCGACACCGAAAGGAATTGACACAGCCGAGAATGTGTTCAAAACCTTTATGGATGCTGGCTTCTTGCGGTTCCGAGTAAGTATCATTGATATGTATCCTCACGTCAGAGAGCGCTTTAATGAGGCCGGTCTCCCGCTGCCATACGGTGAGCGCGGGTTTTATCCGAGCGTAGAACAGGTTCAAGCAGTAGATAAAATGCTTAAAGATGTGAAGGAATACTGGTTCAATATTGGGCGACGGGTGTCGTTTGGCGATGTTCTTCGCATCGAAAGCTGTGCGGAGCCTGGTCTGAAAAACGCCTGTCTATGCGGGTGTATTTCTGAATATGACCTAAATTTACTTGGCCTTACAGAGAACGAGCCAGACAGTTTTGGATACCAACGTAAAAACTGTATGTGCTATTCCGGCAAGACAGAGCTGTTGAAACACAAAGAGAGGTGCCCACACGGATGCCTCTACTGTTACTGGAAATAAAACTTAGCTTTTATGATGCGGCCAAATAAGAAAGCCCGCCTTCTTTAAGGCGGGCTCAATAGTTAAATCTCAAGGCCAAGTTTCTCTGCGATTACCTCTGGGGAAAGTCCGGCCTCCTTCGCTTTTGCCATGACAGTCTTCATATTGACAGGGTGCAGGAGCTTTTGCTTTTGGGCTTCGAGAGCAGCAATCTCCTCTTTCTTTTTGGCAATTTTACCATCAATAAGGGCGATTCGTTCTTCTGTGCTTTTTGCAGCCATGTAGTCGCACCACCTTTCAAAAAGATATTTTTAGTATAAGCGATAACACGCAGGTTGTCAATGTGCATTACTTAAATTCTGGCCAGTCACTTTGCAGATTTGCTGTGATACATACAACTCTCAGCAGCTTCTCGCCAAAGGCAGAAGTATAAATTCGGAACTACGTTCCCAGCCCAGCAGTCCGCTAACGCGGACGACACTTTCTCACTCGCGTTGCTACGCAAACGCTCGTGAGTGCTGGGCTTCGGGAACGACGTTATGCACATCAAGCGGCTCGGCCTGGAATGTCGCCGCTTTTGATGCAGAAAGCGCTGGCAGATTTACGAAATAATTCTGGAGGTGTATAATGTGGGCAGGGTAATTCGCAGTATCCGAGTCGGGCCAAGGGCAACATTTGAAAGTGCCAGGAGCAAGTTCGGTGATTTGGCAAAAATTGAAGACGCTGAGATTTACTGGGGCAATGGAGTGGTCGCAGTCGTTGCTTCGCAGGAATGGTGTGATTACCTGAGTGGTAATACAGACGTGCGCCCGGAGCCACAGGGCGATGACACCCCATTTGAGTTCAACGAACAGGAGTTTATGCAGTTTATTGGACAGGAGGTGCGAGTATGAACCGAGCGGAAAGAAGGCATCCATCAAAAGCCGGTGTGGTGCGCAGCCTCATAGAAGACATCAAAACCATAGCTGAAATGAGAAAGGCTCTACTTAGTGACTGGCCTTTCCAGCCTGGTGACAAGGTTAAACTTGACATCGAGAAAATCATGAACGACCAAGAGTATAAGAAGAAGCTCCCAGCTTATAGGGAGTTCTGCGAGATGAATGCAGACAGAGTTTTTACTGTTGAGTATACAGAGGGCATGAATCCAAGTGTGGTCTGCTTCGCTGAGGACGAGTCCCATCCCAAGTGGTTGTTCTGGACTGGAGACCTAAAAGCCGTATAAAACCACAGTTTCATATTTAGAATTAACGGAGGCGAGTATCGTGACAATCGAGCAAATCAAAGAAATGGTTGCGGGTTCCGAATATGATTTTCTCAGAACCAATCCGCATCTGAAAGGCAGAATCATTTTCCTGACACTGGGCGGCAGCTACTCCTATGGCACCAACATGGAGACATCTGATGTTGACGTTCGTGGTTGCGCTCTGAACAGCCCATCTGATTTGCTTGGGCTCACCAATTTTGAGCAGGTTGTACATACACAAACCGATACCACGGTTTACGCCTTCAACAAGCTCATCAAGCTCTTACTGAATTGCAACCCTAACACCATTGAGATGCTGGGATGCAAGCCGGAGCATTATTTTCTGCTTACAGACACAGGCAGGATGATGATTGAGAATCGGAAGATGTTTATGTCCAGGCGTGCAGTTCACTCATTCGGCGGCTATGCCACACAGCAGCTCCGGCGGTTGGAGAACGCCTTGGCCAGAGACAAGATGTCGCAGGCACGGAGAGAGGAGCACATCCGCAACTCTATGGAGCGTGCGGTTCAATCATTCAAAGGCCGCTATACTGAGTTCAACAAGGGCAGTGTAATTCTCTATACGGATGAAAGCCCTCGGGAGGATTTAGACCGTGAGATTTTCGCTGATATCACCTTGAAGAAGTTCCCGGCCAGGGAGTTCAACAGCATGATTAACGACCTGACTAACGTGCTCAGCGACTACGAGAAACTGAACCATAGAAACAACAAGAAGGACGACAATCACCTCAATAAGCACGCCATGCACCTCATCCGGCTGTACCTGATGTGTCTGGATATTCTGGAGAAGGGCGATATCGTCACATACCGTGGCGATGACCTTGACCTGCTTATGAGTATCAGGCGTGGTGAGTACCAGAAGGAAGACGGGACATACCGGCAGGAGTTTTTCGACATGGTCAACAAGTTCGAGGCTCGGATGGCCTATGCCAAAGAGAACACAGCCCTGCCAGAGAATCCAGACATGAAACGTGTTGAGGAGTTTGTCATGGAAGTGAACAGGAGGGCATTGGATGGGTAGAATTTGCATTCCTCGTGGCGCAAGTGATGTCATGACTGTGCTGGCACTGGATGGATTCGACTCATATGTGGTAGGCGGATGCGTCAGAGATAGTCTGCTCGGCTTGGAACCGCACGACTGGGATATCTGCACCAACGCAACGCCCAATGAAGTTTTGAGAACCTTCGCAAGACGCAATGTCAAAATCATCGAAACAGGTATCAAGCACGGCACAGTCACTGTCTGCCTGAGTGGTGCCGGAGAACAATACGAGGTCACGACGTTCCGTATCGACGGCGAATACTCTGATGGACGCCACCCAGACAGTGTGAGTTTTACACCAAGCCTTCTGGAGGATTTGGCACGGCGTGATTTCACTATGAACGCCATGGCCTACAACGAAGTTACTGGTCTGATTGACCCGTTTGGCGGTGAGAAAGCCTTGCAGCACAATGAAATCTCATGTGTTGGCAATCCGGCGGACAGATTCCAAGAGGATGCTCTGCGGGTTATGCGGGCACTTAGGTTCGCATCCACCTACGGATTTTCCATCGAAGCGAACACTGCAGCGGCAATCCATCAGTTTGCACCACATCTGAATGACATTGCTGTAGAGCGCATCCAGGCGGAATTGTGCAAGCTCCTACTTGGGAAGGGCGTGCTTGAAGTTTTGTTGGGCTACAGCGATGTGATTGCTGCCATCATCCCCGAGATTTCCCCATGTATAGGGTTTGACCAAAAGAATCGCTACCATGAGTACACAATCTACGACCATATCGCTCACGCTGTTGCCAATTACACAGGTGACGATATTTCAATCAAGGTTGCGCTTTTGCTCCACGATATTGGAAAACCGCAATGCTACACGGAAGATGAGCGTGGCGGTCACTTCTACGGCCACGGTGTACCAAGCCACGACATTGCAGACATTGTAACCAAGCGGTTGCGCTTTGACAACAAGACCAGAGACGAGGTTCTCACCCTGGTTCTATACCATGATTCTGTTATTGAGCCAACCTATGACGTGGTTCGCCGATGGCTGAACAAAATCGGCGAAGAAAATTTCCGAAAGCTCCTGAACGTTCGCATGGCAGACATTAAGGCCCATGCAAAAGACACGCAAGAATCCAGAATTGAACGTTGCACAGCGCTCCATGATATTATGGAAGCTGTTATCGACCAGGAGCAGTGCTTCTCCATGAAAGATTTGGCCATTCGGGGTGGGGACGTTATGTCATTGGGAGCCCCAGAAGGTAGAATCGTCGGAGATACGCTTCGGTATATCCTTAATATGGTAATCAACGGAGAAATTCCAAACGAGATTGAAGCCCAGATGGATATGGCAGAACAGTATTTGATGGAGCATCAACATGAGTGGAAAGAATGAACTGAAGTATCAAAAGGGTGAGCGTGTATGGGTGGGACTCTACGACAAATCGCATGAGTTGAAGTTCATTATTACCAGCAAGGAGATATCCAGAGAATTTTACTTTTTATACGAGTTGGTTGACGGAGAGTTCCGTAAGCTCGGTAAATCACGGTCTCCAAAGGAGCTGGAAGAAAAGTTTGAGGTTGACAAAAAGATAAGGGGTTCACCATGAACGACTTCGACTACGAGTGTTTAGAACGAAAACGGTTAGCAAGGCAAGCCAAACATCGTAAGTGTGGGTCGAAAAGCAGAAAATGCCCTATGTCTACCGACCATATGACACACAAACAATGGAAAGAAAGGTGTGGAGATATTGTGAGCATTAGTATTGGTAAGCCAGTCTCATGGGAAAACTTCAAAGCGATGTCGAAAAAGACCCAGGAGGAGTACCTAAGAGACCTTATGGACAAGTATGGTGCAAATGCAACCAGTCTTGCGGATATGTTCGGCATTCGTCCGCTTACTGTACGTCGGTACATAGTATCAAAGGAATTGGACATATCATTCCCAGTTGGTCATTCAATGAATGCAGAACAACGGGCAACATGGGAGAGCTTCCTCAGTGAAGGTACAACTCAGCAGAATGTGAAGGGGCAGACAAGCGTGCCAGTCCGCCAAGATATTGGAAACCACATGAGTATGAATAAGTTTTCCCTGTCTTTTAATGGAAAAATTGATGTGAACATGATTGCGAACTCACTGCTTAACATTCTTGGCAGCGACGCATCTGGCAACATCGAAATCAACTGTGACCTTGCGTAATCCCACGCGTTGTGGTAATATATTCCCGAAGGAGTGAGCAAATGGATAAGGATTTTAGTATGACATTTTCGTCCGATGACGAGCTCAAAAGTGCGTTCGATGAGCTTGTTGATGGATTGCGCCCCGACATCGAAAACGAAGACAGCAAGGTGACTATGATTGATGGTCTCCGACTCAAGCAAATCCAGTTCGCCCATGCTGCATTGCAGTATATCACAAAGGGCACAGACGCAGTTGTGTCCTACAAACTCAACGAGCCGTTCAAAACGATGGGCAGCATAAGCGTTGAGGGAGAGACTTTGGAGTTTGACAATCCAGAGTGGTTTTCCAGGGTCGCGGAGTTCGCCAGCAATACGGAGGTCTACCCGCTGACCAAGAATAGGGTTCGCATGACCTTTACATTCCACGGCCTGACTAAGCCAGTTGAGTAAGGAGGTGCCGAATGGAGTACACAGGTTGTTACGATTCTGTCATTGAACTCGTCAATGAGGGAACGGCACAATTTCAGGAACATGAACTGAATAAGAAAAAGTATGAGATGCTCGGTAAAATCTGCGAGGTAACAGACAAGCTGGTCAATGAAATTGAAGACTGCGAGTGTGTTGATGTGAGTATTGATGACCACACAAAGCAGCTCACGATTAGCATTCTATGCTATGATGTGATTTTCCAGCATGGAAGAGAGAACGTGTTCTTTTCGCTCATCCAGATGCTGAGCTCGTTCTCATTCTCCAAAGCAAAGGGCGGTCTGTTACGGATTAACCTGAATATCGACGGAGTATGGGAGAAAAAGAGTGGATGCTAAAAGAAGAGGGCGTCTTGGTGACGCCCTAAGGCTGTTGGCCTCAGCGGCCACAATCGTAGATTCAGTTTGCGACAAAGAGCAGGACTGTATCGACAACTATCCTGAAAATCTTCAGAGCACAGAGCGGTTTGAGCAAATGGAGGCTGCTGTTGATAACCTGAATGACGCTCTCGAAAAAATTGACGATGCCAAAGGGCACATAGAGTCAGCAATTAGGTGATATAATCATGTTCGAGTTTTTCGTTGGGCTATTCGGCGGAGTACACTATGGTGGAAAAATTCTTGCCGAAAGCGCAGAGGTAAAGAGGTTCGATAAATCTTCTGCAGAAATGCTGGCATATCACAACCATCGTTTACAACTATGGAAAAGTCAAGTTTCTGCCCGCAGCATGGAAGAAGATTTGAAGTTGTTCATTGAAGACCCAATAAACTATGAAAAAGTGTGGGAGGAAGTGCATGATGCGTACCTTCATATGCCTACCTGCGAATCCTACACAACAATTTTACTGCATGAACCAATGGTTTTGCGATATTATGGCAAAGGTGCCTACACAAAGAGGCAGCGTGAGAATATCGCAGAACACGAGCGAGGCTGGGCGTTAAACATTATGCTCGCAAAGCGTGGTAAAGTAAGTCACACTGGTGTTTTGGACAGAAGTGCAGTAGATTTGCTTCATATGGGCGATGGCCAACAATCGAAAAAGGTGTGGGATGAAACTATTGAGTTTTGGACATACATCAGGGATGAGTTGCGCAGGAACGGCGTAAACGCACGGCTTATCTTTAAGACGGGACTGGTCGGCGAGGAACACTATCGAACTGCCTATGATGTTGATGATGTCGAAAAGTTCCGCTACAAAGCTGGACAACTCACATGGCTCCCTCTCACCTATTATGACGAGAAACTTCGATACATGAGGGTTTAATCTTCCTCGAACAAATAGTCGGGCAGTTCAATTTTGTGACCAAGTAATACTTTACCACAGGAGGTAACAGAACTGTCGCTGTCAGCAGATATGTGAATGTTCGTGTGGCGAAGTTTGGGATTTGCCGATACCAAGATGAGGTTGTTGTCCTCATCGAGATAATACTGCTTGCAGTACATGGCACCATCTACACAGAAAATCCCAACATCACCGACTGACAGCTCTGCGTCACGCTGTACATACACCATATCTCCGTCGTGGATATACGGAGCCATGCTGTTTCCCTGGATATCAACAGCGTAGTCCGCATCTTCCGGCACACTGTCGTCTACAAGCATCATTTCAAAGTCTGTGCCGTCCAGCGGAACATTTATACCTGCAGCAGAAGGTGTGGTGTAATGTGGGACATACCTTTCACGGGCTTTTACGGCCTGTTTGAAGTCAACAACGTTTGATTCACGAACTTTCTGGAGCGCATCTACGCGCTCCTTTTCTAATGCGCACATTGTCTCTACGGCTTTCTTTCCGTATGAGTCAAGCATCTGGTAGTTGTTCAGAAGAGTTTTTTCTGTTGGCGACAGTATTACCCCTATCGGCTGAAAGCAGCCGGTAATTCCGAGTAAGGAGTCAACAGATACGCCAAGTGATTTGCTGAGCGATACGAGCGCATCCATTGATGGCTTTTTGCTCCCATGCTCCCAGCTCCGAACTGCAACAACGGAGACCCCGATGCAGGACGCCAAATCCTGTTGCGTTCTTTTCTGCGATAGCCGCAGATTTTTAAGTCTCTGACCGAACTCCATAGAAGACCTCCAAAATTATCGAATTTTTTGTAGTTGACATCTTCACTGGTTTGTGTTAGCATAATCAGCACAACAAATGTTTCCATTAACATGGTAACACAAACTATTGTATCTGTCAACAAGAAAAAGGACAGCCCGTCATGTGGCGGGCTGCCGCAGAAAAGGATGTGCCGCAAAAGAACGCCAACACCAGGCAAAACAAAAGACGGCACATACACCCTGTATACTACAGGGCGGAGACACGATGACACCACTCACCGCGACCCACCCGTAGTATATCACTTCACCAGGTATAAATCAATGGAGGTTTTTGCTACGGAATGAAAAAAACTGTAAGTGTTAAGGAACTGCAAGAGTACGTTGCGTGCCACAAAATTAGCTATGTTTTATTCTATACCGAAAACCAGCGGTGGTATCGTGCGTCAGACCCATGTAAAGTCAGGATGGCCTTCCCAATTATGTTGATACGCGAAAATCCAAACCTGATTTGCTTGAAGTCCGGCAAGCACTCCATCTCCTTTGACAGGGTAAAGTCGGTAGAAATAGATACTGACGCTACGGTATTGGGCACTGTACTCACTGTTTTTTGCGGAGACTTTGATTCTGAGGGATATGACACTACATACACGTTGATTGCAGCATAAACTTGGAGTTGTTTATATAATTGGGTTGACATTGTGCTTTCTATGTGCTATACTCCAACCATCAACATAATTGAAGAGAAGGAGTACAGCAACTTTGAGTATCCAGGAAAATGGCCACAAACTGCGGATTGGGGACGTGTATCGTGTGAAATTCGAGGGTATCGGAAGCGAACAACAAGGTGAGCGCCCAGCACTCGTATTTCAAAACAATGTGGGGAACGCCCATAGCCCCAACATCATCGTGCTTCCATTGACAAGCGTTCGCAAGAAGGTAAATCAACCAACCCATGTTTTTGTCCCCAAAACGGAAGGACTCAAGTTGGACAGCATGGTACTTTGCGAGAACCCTCAGTGCGTTTCCAAGGACAGGGTCGGCACATACATTACATCTCTGTCCAAGAAGTATATGGCGAAAGTGGCAGAGGCCAGCCTTTTGGCCAGTTCTGCTATTGCTTTCATTAACCCAGAAGTTTTACTGGCGCTTTGGAAAAAGGCCGTTGCCCTCAATGGAGTGCGGGCAACCTCTGTTTAAGGAGGTGCGCTATGTATAACGAGGAAATGAAGTCCAGGTTTATCCGGGAGTACACTGGCAGCCTGAACACAGCAAACGTAGCCACTACCATCTTCAACGCAATGGAGGAGTATGAAAAATCTTGGAATGCAGACCTGTGTACAAGAAGTAGCGAGGAGCTCCAGCCGGTAATCACAGAGATTACCGGCCTTCGCTCAAGAAGTAAGTGGATGGCTCTGACCATACTCAAAGAGTATGTCAAGTGGTGCATCACCATGAAGGTTCCGGGTGCCTGTGACGGTATGTTACAGATTAAAACGGTTGGTCTTGATAAGGTAAAGCACCAGATGGTTTCATCACCTCTCCATCTCCAGAAGTTTTTGGATGATGTGTTCGACCCAGAGAGCGAAGAAACACTCGACAATATATACCGCTGCTATTTCTGGATGGCGTATGGCGGTATTGATGAAGAGGACACCATCCTGATTCAAAACGAACAGGTTGACTTTGGTCAGATGGTCATCTACTACAAAACGACAAACATACCGATTTATCGGGAGGCGTTGCCAGCCCTTAGAAACGCTGTGTCACTCAACAGTTTCCTCTACAAGCATCCAAACTACAGTAAACCAGTTCGCAGGGACAGAGTTCCTGGGAACACGCTTATGCGGGGTATCCGCGCTACGACAAAGACGTTCACAATGCGAACTACCCTGTCAAAGCGAAACATCAAAGCCATTGAAGATGGCCTGACAGACCTGCAGCTCAGTTTCTACCGTGTTCGTATGTCTGGGCTTTTCTATCGAGTTTATGAGATGGAGCGTGCCGGTATCCCAACGAGCTTCTCTGAAGCGGCACTTCGTGTAATGGATGGTAAAACGTACACCTTACACGGCAGGGAGAAACTTGAACACAGGCAGAATAAGATAGAGCGAAGTTATTTGGAAGATTATCAGAGATGGAAACTTGCTTTTTCAATCTGATTTCCAACGAGAGCCCTCCTGGGCTCTCGTTTTCGCCCTATCAGCATAATTAAATAACCAACATAGTGATGGGAGGTGTTAAAGTTTTGGAAGAAACACGAGTTTGTGTTAGCGGCCTGCAGCAAGGACTTGCCGACCGTTTCCTACAACTGTTTCAGGACAACATCAAGCGTGAGGGAGCCGATATGCTGCTTGAATGGCTGAAAAAGTCAGACTTCTTCACCGCACCGGCATCAACAAAGTTTCATGGAGCGCATGAATGCGGCTTGTTAGAACATTCTCTGAATGTTTATGACAGTCTTCTTAATGAGTTGTCGTCTGTTGGTATGGACGATAAGTATTCAAGCGAGACTGTTGCCATTGTGTCCTTATTACATGACGTTTGCAAGGTTGGACTGTATGTTATGGAGCCGAAGAATCAAAAAACCTACGAGCCTGAAAAAGTTGCAGCCGCCCAAAGATGGGAGGTTAAGCATGATGCGCTTGGCGATTTCGTTTGGGAAACGGTTATGGCCTATAAGGCAGACGACCAGTTACCATATGGGCACGGTGAGAAAAGTGTCTACATTATCTCTGGTTTTATGAAACTGTCCAGAGAAGAAGCTATGGCAATCCGCTGGCATATGGGATTCACAGACAATGATTTCCGTGGCGGGGGCCAGTCGGTTGGTAAGGCGTTTGAGACATATCCGCTTGCAGCTCTCACGCATTTGGCCGATATGAAAGCAACTTATTTATTGGAGGGATGATATGGCAGAGCAAAACATGAACATCTACCAAAGGCTTGCAAAAATCCGTAAGCAAGTCGAGGTTATCCAGCGCAACAAATCCGGCTATGGCTACAAGTACGTCAGTGAAGACGAGATTCTGGCCAAGATTTCCGGGTTTATGGACAAGTACCACCTGTCCCTTATCCCAAGTGTTGTACATACCAATACGGTCGTTGCGCCGTACCACACAATGAAGACCAAGGTTCTCCAGAACAAAGCAACCGGTGAGGCTAAAACTTATGAGGAGAACGTCAACGAGATTTTGGTCAATGCGGACATGGTGTTCACTTGGGTGAACAATGACAATCCTGCGGAACGTATTGATGTGCCGTGGATTTTGGTCGGACATCAGACGGATGGCTCCCAGAGTTTCGGTTCCGGCCTCAGCTATGCGATGCGTTACTTCCTGTTGAAATTCTTCAACATCGCAACGCCAGACGATGACCCAGATAAGTGGCGGAGCAAGCAGAAGGCCGCAAGCGCAGCCGAGGATAAGATGATTGCGGAGGAAATTGTCAACACCTTTGACTCTGTGGTCAAGGAGTATCTCGCGGCCCATGCTGATAAAGCGGACGAAGTAAAGAAGTTCGTCGGCAAGTATGCAAAGGGTGGCAACTACTTCTCTGTTAGCGACCCAACTCTTGCATCCAAGCTCTTGAACGACTTCAAAGAGGCGTTCACAATCTGATTTTTGAAAGGAAGTGATGGTCAATGGGTTTTCGCACAGGAGCATACGCAAAGGTCTGGGAGGTAACGCCCATGAGCGACACCAGCACAAAGATTCGTATGTCGGTCAGCAGAAAGAATCCACAGACAAATGAGTTTGAGCAAACATTTTCTGGATTTGTTCTTTGTATCGGCACCGCCGCTGCACGCAATGCGGCAAAGCTAAAAGAGGGTTCCCGCATTAAGATTGGCGACTGTGATGTTACCACAAAGTACGACTCTCAAAAGAAGATTACATACACGAACTTCAAGATGTTCTCTTTTGAAGATGCAGACGGCAACAACAGTTCTGCCGCAGACGCGACCGACCCTCAGCCGGTCGTCGATGATGGTGAAGTTGACGAAAACCGCCTCCCGTTTTAAGGGTGGCGGCGTATGGGAGAAGTCAACTACAAGCCAATCATCCAGGACATGACATGGAGTTATTCCAGAATCAAATCCTTTAATGACTGCCCATATCGCTGGTTTTTGAAGTACATACAGCCAATCCTGCTAATCCGCAGTATTTTTGGCAGAGAGCGACCGTCAAAGGCCGATATTGATGCAGCCTATGTAAGAGGCGAAATCGAAAAGGCCGATGTCGGAATCCTATACGCTTATCTTGGTATCAAGCGCAAGGATATGTTCTTCGCAAATTACGGTACATTCATGCACAAGCTGATAGAGCTGTACTACCGTGGGGAAAAGACACCACGCCAGCTATGTGATATGTACCTGCAGGACTTTAAGGGTCAGGTTTCTGGAAGGGCACCAAACAGGACTGTGTTTGCGAACTACTTCAAGAGCGGTATCAACTACTTGAGAGGGTTCCAGCCGTTCCCATACAACACGGTTGCAGTTGAGAAACGAGTTGATTTCAGCCTAAACGGCATCCCATTTGTGGGGTATATAGACTACCTTGGCGAGAGAGATGGTGACTTCGCGGTCATCGACAACAAGTCAAGAGTTTTGAAAACACGGAGTAAACGAGCAAAGCCGACGAAGACAGATGAAGAGTTGGACTTATATCTTATCCAGCTTTATCTGTACTCAGTAGCGGTCGAGCAGGACTTCCACAAACTGCCGAAGGAGCTTTGCTTCAACTGTTTCCGCACACCATTACTAATCACAGAGCCGTTTAAGGAGGAGGCATACGCCGCATCCAAGCTATGGCTTTCTGATAAGGTGTCAGAAATCATGGAGGAAACTGAGTTTAGGCCAAGCATCGAGTTCTTCAAGTGCAAACACCTGTGTGAGATGCAGGACTTTTGTGAGTATTGTGAACTCGCAGGAAAGGGGTGATTTGCATCAGAGCAGAGGATATAACCAGAATTGAAAGCGAGGCAGGCGTTCTTGCGTCATTAGTATACCATCCAGAGTTTTCCTTCTACTCCGAAGCCCTACTGCCAAACCACTTCTACAATAAGGAGAATCGGTACATCTACACCGCCATATGCTGTCTGGCAATGAGGGGTGTGAAGACTATTGACTCCTACGGAATTTTGGAGGCGTTAAAGTCAAACGAAAGCACAGCGCAGTTTGCTGATGAGCTCTCAATCGACCTGTTGAATGACTTCTTTGACAATAGCGAAAACCTTGCACGCCATACGCTTGAGGGGTATAAGCTGTGTGTTGATAACGTCATGAATGCAGCGTTTCGTAGGGACACCTTTCAGAGTTTGAAAAAGTGTGAAGCGATGTGTTTCAACGAGTCAATCCAAAACGTAGAGCAGGAAATCTACAAGGCTTTGGACGACGTTATGATGGAGTTCTCAGCAACAACGGAGGTTCCTGCCTACAGCGATGTGGTTGACGAATGTTGGGAGGAAATCAAGGGTCGGCAGGACAGCGGCGCGGCCGGAGTTCCGTTCAAGTTTCCTGCATTGAATGAGTACGCAACGATTGAGCGGAGCGAGCTCTTCATCTTCGGGGCAGAACAGAAACAGGGCAAAAGCATGATGCTTCTAAACTGTGCAGTTGATTTGCTCAAGCAAGACTATGCGGCTCTCTATCTGGACAGCGAGCTGAACACACGTCTGTTCACCGCAAGAATCCTTGCGCACCTATCTGGTGTTGAGTACCGGCGTTTGACGACCGGTGCATATAGCAAGGAAGAAGAGGAGCGAATTATTGCAGCGAAGGATTGGATGAAGACACGGAAGTTCACCCACATCTATATTCCAACGTTTGACCAGCAGAGCATCTACACTGTGGTAAAGAAGGTCTACCATACACAGGGCATTGATGTTCTGATTGTGGACTACTTCAAAGGCAAAGGCGAAGGTGACGCATTCGATACCTATCAGGAGATGGGCCGCTTTGTTGATATGGTAAAGAACCAAATCTGTGGCGGCATGAACATCGCAGGTATTGGAGCAGCGCAGGCGACAGCGGCTGGTAAACTGGCCGATAGCGCAAAGATTGCCAGGAATGCTTCAACCATAGCCATGATTACCGAGAAGACACCAGAGGAAATCGAGGCCGATGGAGTAGAGTGCGGCAACAAAAAGCTCCGTGTCATCTATAACCGCAACGGTATGCAGATGGCGCAGGGCGAATACATAGACCTGAATTTTGACGGCAACCATATCCTGTATGAGCAGGCCAAGCAACACATTCCACAGACACCGTTTTAGTCTGTCAACATAGTTAAATAACCAATGAAAGGAGGAGACGGTGTGGAACTGTCAGAGTTGATTGAGTCGGTTGATATCCTTGAGTATATCTCTCAATATACAGAGTTTACTGAAAAAAACGGGGAATATTGGGCACTCTCTCCTCTCAAAGACGAGAACACACCGTCTTTCTCCGTCCGAAAAGAAGAAAACACGTTTTACGACTTCTCATCTGGCATTGGCGGCAGCGTTCTAACGTTCATCCGGTACTACGATAAGTGTGGGTACAAAGAGGCCATTGAAAAGCTGAAGGCATACGCCGGTTGCAATGGCTCTGTGCTGTCACACAAGAAATTGTCTGCCACAGAGGTCGCAAAACGGTTCGCAAAGCCCAAAAAGTCATCCAAGTCAAACAAGGGAGTGGTTTTGCAAGACGATTACATGGCCAGGTATGAGAAAAGGGATGACAAACTGGCCGTTTGGGAGCAAGAAGGCATCTCAAGGGCATCGCTGGACAAGTTTCAGGTGTATTATGACAGTTTTTCAAACCGTCTTGTCTATCCAATCCGAAATATGGACGGAAAAATCGTAAATATTGGCGGTAGAACGCTCGATGAGGACTGGAAAAGCAATGGATTGAGAAAATACACCTACTTCAAGCCGTGGGGAGAACTTAATACTATCTATGGACTTTATGAAAACATGGATTTCATCCGCAAAAGCAGAGAAATCGTTCTTTTTGAAGGGTGTAAGTCCGTTTTGATGGCAGATACATGGGGAATCCACAATGCAGGGGCAATTCTAACGTCACATCTCAACCCAAACCAGATGAAAATCCTTGCACAGTTCGGTTGTAGAGTGGTTTTTGCACTCGACAAAGAGGTTTCTGTGCGCGAAGACCACAATATCAAACGACTAAAGCAGTTTGTGAAGGTCGAATACATCTGGGATAGGGATGGATTGCTTGATGACAAAGATGCGCCTGTTGACAAAGGCCCTGAAACATGGAAAAAACTATACGAAGGGAGGTTGTCATGGCGATAACAGGTCAATACACCGTGTATCACCTGCATAGTGACCTGAGTAACGGCGTTACAAACATTGACTCGGTCACAAAATATAAGGAATACATAGCCAGAGCGCAGGAGCTTGGCATGAAAGCAATGGCTTTCTCTGAACATGGCTCGGTTTTTGAGTGGTGGCATAAAAAGCAGGCCATTGAGGAAGCCGGAATGAAGTATATCCATGCCGTTGAGGCATATCTCACTGCAACACTGGATGAAAAAGTCAGAGATAACTACCACTGTGTGCTTCTGGCGAAAAACTATAACGGATTTTTGGAGCTGAACAAGCTCGTGTCAAGCAGCTTTAGCCGCAAGGACAACCACTTCTACTATGCGCCACGCATCACGTTTGAAGAGTTGTTCTCAACATCAAACAACATTTTGGTTACTACTGCCTGTGTTGGCGGCGTTTTTGGTAAGGGAGACGATAGCACACAGCGAGCATTCCTTGAGTTTATGACTAAGAACAAGCATCGGTGTTTCTTTGAGATAGGACATCACATCGACCCAAAGCAGGTTTCCTACAATCAAAAGATGTTCGAGCTTAGTCAACAGACTGGTATACCGCTGATAGCGGGAACCGATACGCACGTTCTCAACGAGGAGCATGAAAAGGGTCGCAGTATCCTGCAGGTTTCCAAGAACATCATGTTCGATGGCGAAGAGCGGTGGGATTTGAAGTTTAAGACCTATGAGGAATTGGTAAACGCATACCGCAAGCAGGGGTCTCTCCAAGAGGCCGTGTATATGCAAGCCATTGAGAACACCAATGCGATGGCAGACATGGTTGAGAGTTTTGAGCTTGACCGTGGCACGAAGTATCCACATATCTATGAGAATCCAGATGAGACTTTTCGTGCGAAAGTAGATGCTGCTATGCACACTCACCCATACGCTCTTCAAAACCACAGCGAGGAAGAGCTCAAACGTGTGATTGATGAGGAGTTCAGCGTATATCAGGCAACACAGTCTATCGACTTTATGCTATTGCAGACCTACCTCAGAGAGTGGGAGAAAGAGAATGGAATCCAGTGCGGCTACGGCCGTGGTTCTGTGTCCGGTAGCATGATAGCGTATCTGCTTGGTATCACACAGATGGACAGTATGCGGTTTGGCCTGAACTTTTTCCGGTTTATGAACCCGTCCCGCGTTACCAATGCAGACATTGATACAGACTACTCCGGTAAAGACAGAGACACTATCAAGCAGTTCCTGTTGCGGGATAAGATGAACCTTCCGAGTATTCGGTCGGCTGAAATCATCACGTTCAACACGATTGCGATGAAGGGTGCAATCCGAGATGTCTGCCGGGCATTGTATAAGGACAACAAAGAAGTCAATTACCTCCACGTCGCCAACAAAATTTGCAAAGAGGTAGAGCTTCGTGAAGATGCGATTCGCAAGGAGTATCCAGAGGTGTTTAAGTACGTTGATATTGTCAACGGAACGATAGTGTCCATTGGTACTCATCCAAGCGGGGTTCTTATCAGCGACCTGCCAATCGAGCAAACGGTTGGGCTTTGCAGCATCTCAACGTCAGACTACCCAGTGTCCATGATAAACATGAAGGAGCTTGACGACTTGATGTATGTCAAGCTGGATATCCTTGGCCTGGATAATATCGGTGTTATCAATGAAACCTGTAAAATGCTCGGCATTGAACGCCTGACGCCGGATAACACAGATATGGACGACATGGATGTGTGGAAAAGTATCAGGGACAACACAACACTGATATTCCAGTGGGAGAGCAACAGCGCACAGCAGTATCTCAAGCGGTTTATGTCGGATGAAACGCTTGAAAAGGCGAGGTCGAGGATACCAAACTTCTCCATGTTGAAGTGGATGTCGTTCGGAAACGGCCTGCTTCGTCCGGCCTGCGCCAGCTTCCGCGATAGCGTTGCTGGTGGAGAGTTCTACGACAATGGTTTTGATGCGCTCAATGAGTTCCTGTCTCCAGAGGCAGGAAGAATCGCCATGCAGGAGACAATTATGCAGTTCCTTGTTAAGTTTTGCGGATACTCAGACGCGGAGTCTGATAATGTCCGACGGGCAATCGCCAAAAAGAAAGGAACTGAGACGCTTTTGCCGGAGATTGAGCAGCGGTTCGTATCCTTCTGCGCGGAACACTATGACATCACTAAGGAACGCTGTGAGGAAGTTATCAAACCATTCCTGCAAATCATTTTGGATGCATCGGCGTATGGGTTTTCGTGGAACCATTCGGATGCCTACTCTTCAATCGGGTATATCTGTGGGTATCTTCGCTATTACTACCCGCTTGAGTTTCTGACAGCGGCACTGAATATCTTTGGCGATAACATGGACAAGACCGCATATATCACAAGCTATGCGACAAGGGTTGGTATCAAGGTCACGCTCCCTAAGTGGGGGCTATCCAGAGGAGAGTATTTCTTTGACAAAGAAAGGTGCATCATCGCAAAAGGACTAACGTCGATTAAGTACATGAGCGCAGGTCTTGCAGATGAACTTTATAATCTTTCAAAGAAAAAGAAGTACGCCAGCTTTATGGAGCTTTTATACGACCTTGACAAAGAGACGAGTATCAACTCGCGTCAGCTCGATATCCTGATTAAGCTGGATTTCTTCTCCGACTTTGGGAACCAACGTGAACTGCTCCGTATGGTAGACCTATTTGTGAACACATTTAAGAAGGGTGATGCCAAGCAGGTAAAGAAGTCGGAGATTGACGGAACGCCGCTTGAACCAATCGTAAAGAAGCACGCTATTGGTGTCACAAAGTCAGGTGGTGCGGCAAAGTCTTATACTCTGCTGGATGTCTCATCAATCCTCAAAGAGTCTGAGGAGGTTATTAAGTCGTTTGGGCTGGACGACCTCAGCGATATCCTGAAGGTTCGTAACTTCTACGATGTCATGGGATATATCGGGTATGTATCTGGCAAGGACGAAGACCGCCGTAAGCTCTATGTGACTGAAGTCAAGCCATTACATAGGAAAAAGGACAACAAGCTGTTTGGGTACAGCGTGTTCACAAAGTCCATTGGGAGCGGAAAGGAAAGCCGGTTCACAGTTTTCTGCAGAGTTTTTGATAAAGACCCCATCAATGAGGGAGACATTATCCTCTGCACTGGATTTGAACGCGACGGGCAATACTTCCGCCTGACGGGGTACAGCAAGATTTATTGATTGGAGGTGCGTTAATGGACATACTGAGCGGCGAGACCCTTGCAAAAGCGTTCAGAACCTGTGATGAACACGACGGCGCCAGAATTGGTATCGCGTGTGCAAGCGTAGGGACAGCAAAGACACTTGTTGATTCACTCTGGCTTGAAATCACCGCAGGCAGGATGCCTGGATGGGAAATTGGGCGTGAGGTTGGCGGCTACCGCGCCCAAATCAGAAAGCGTGGTAAAGAAGACTACAGCACGATTGAAGTCTTCTCTGCTATTTCTGACAACAATATCCATGGTATGTCATACCATCAGGTTTTATATGAGAAGTACCTAAGAGACGACCTGGTTATGGAACTCGGCTGGTGTGAGCGTCTGTCTTTTGATTCTGACGAGACTGACGGGCAAGCGGCGCTTGACGAGTTTCTGAACAGCTTCAAAATTGTATAGAGGAGGTGTATTCATGAAGTGTATTGTTTGTGACCGCTGCAAGAAAATCATCGAAACTCCACGGAATTGCCGGGTGATTACCTGCGCAAAGCCACTGAAGTTGCCAACGCAGAACTGCAAGGTTCCGTATCGTGGTAACGACCGACAGCAGAACGACATCATCTGGGAGAAGGAGATTTGCTCTGACTGCCTGGACGCTCTGGAGGAGTTCTTCGAGCAGACTGTAGACCCTGTTACGCCAGAGCCTGAGCAACCGGAACAGCCGGATAACCCCGGCGATGGTGGTGAGACACCGGAGAACCCTGATGAGGGTGGCAATGAAGGCGGAGAGCAAGGTGCCTAATCCCTTGTGGCACAATGCCATATCTGTGTATAAAACACGAATTTGATATCCGTACAGGAGGTGTATAAGGCTTGCCAGAGAAGAAATTTTGCAGTCGTTGTGGCAGGGAACTCGATTTCTTTGACCTGCAACAGGATTTCTCCATACATAAGAAAATTGGATATGGGAGCATCTACGACGGTTGCACGGTTGACTACCAACTCTGCTGTGGGTGTTTCGATAAAGCAGCGGAAGAGTGTGTTGTGTTCCCTATCTCCGAAGAAGGGCAGTGTTATAAGTGTGACGAATGAAGAGATGCACAGGCTCTATCAAGAAAGAGAGAGAGTATTTCAGACAAGATATATGGGAATGAGATGGCCAGAGCCTGAGCCCACGCAAATGTTCACAATCTATGGTGGACAAAGAAGGCGTGAAGTGGTGCGCCCATCGTTCACTGACATGAGTTATGATGAACTGGTTAGGCTCATGAAAATCAATGAACGCCCTTGGTTTGACGAAATGTGCAGGGCTGTAAATACTCCTCCTGCGGAAGACACCGAGTTGACGCCAGAAGATACAAAGGAGCTTGACGACTTCCTGAACAGTTTCACAAAAAAGTAAGAATAAACCAACATACCATGAGGAGCCCGGAGCTGACAACAGCTTCAGGGCTCTTTCTCATGGACAGTAGAGAGGTAAAACAATGCGAAAAATTTTCACTATCTTCCTGCTGGCAGCTATGATGTGCGTTTCGGTCTGCGGGTGCAGTAACGCACCTGCCAGTCCAGAACCCACACCGACTGACCTCAAGGCGGAAGTTGAAGATGCGCGAGCTGTATCCATGGTATTGGACATCAGCGATGCGGATGCGTTGGAGACCGCTATGCCAACCAAAGATATCCAAGCAAATGTGTGGACGGAGAACTATATGGCGCTGATGATTGAAAGTTGTCTGAACGGTGACTTTGATGCCGGTCACAGAGCCGCAGATAACCGTAACGCAAAGATTGACGCACTCGGTTTGAATATGCCAAAAGTCAGTTTTGATGAACTCTACGAGCTATCCAAAGTCATTACCAGTGAGGCGGGTTCCTCATGGATTCCGATGGATTGGAAAATGATGGTCGGAGAGGTCGTACTCAATCGTGTCGCATCCGTAGAATTTCCCAACACGATTATTGAGGTCATCCACCAGAGGGGGCAATATTCCGGCGCAAACTCAAGCAGGTTTGCCAACCTTGTCCCGTATGAGGACTGTGTAGTGGCCGCAAGCAGATTGCTCAATGGAGAACGGCTTATCAATGATATCTCGGTCGTATTCCAATCAAACCACAGGCAAGGCAGCGGTATATATCTCAAACTGTATGACAGCTACTATGGCTATACATACCTGTGCTACAGCGAACATCCAGAGCTGTACCGATGAAAGGAACGATATATGGGAAAGGTAATCATTCAAAGTGAATATACCACAAGAAACCCCATCACAATGATTGGCAAGGAGGCTGGGATATGCTGGGGTGCCGACATCACTGACGATAACAAAAACTACAAGCGTGGACTGGAGTGTCTTGAAAATGAACACGGGCGGACATTTGAGTTTCCAGATGTATATACCGTCTTGGATGGGTACTCTGCGAGAGTAATCCGAGAGTGGTACACGCACATTGGCGGCGCACCGACAAGGCTTCAGGCCAGCACACGATACATTGACTATGAACACGGGTTCGCCTATGTAACACCGCCCAGTATCTCTGGAGGTAACGAGGCGTCTGCCGTTTATGACGACCTTATGCGCTATATCTCCGCCTCACTGCAGAAACTTGATGAACTCAATATTCCGAGAGAGGACTCAGCACTTGGACTTCCGCTTGGTATGGAAACAAAGATGGTGGACAAGCGTAACCTCCGCAATCTGATTGATATGTCTCATCAGCGTATGTGCACAAGGGCATATCACGAGTATCGTGGGCTGTTCGCAGACTACCGAGCAGCGCTTAGCGAGTATTCGGATGAGTGGAAATACATAGTTGACAACTATCTCATGCCTAAATGCAAGTATATGGGCTTCTGCAAGGAACGATACACCTGCGGCATGATGCCTCGCAGAGAGGTGGTTGCACATGGGTAATTGGGCACAGTACCTGTTTGCCATATTTGTACTTATAATGCTTTTCATCTTCATGGGAGGCGGGCCTCCAAAGACGCAGCCCGAATATGTCTGCGCCGCCATATGAGGGTTAGGTTATGAAAAGCAAAATCCAGAATCCGGCACGGATGAAACAGCTCATCGACTTCAAAGGTCTTGGTCTTGACAGCGGTATATATCCAACCGATATAGACGGCTTAATTGAGTACCACGACAAAGAATATATAATCATCGAGGTAAAGCATGGCAACGCAAAAGTACCCGTCGGACAGCGTGTTGCAATGCAGAGGATGGTTGATGACTTCACAAAGATTGGCAAGCGTGCAGTTGCGATTGTGTGTGAACACCACGTCGATGATGTGGACAAGCCGGTCGTAGCAGCGTATTGCCGTGTGAGGGAGTTTTACTACGGCGGTGAGCACAGATGGCGTCCGCCAGATAAGAGGATGACCGTTCAAGAAATGGTCAACAGTTTCAGAAAATTCTCAAAGTCAAAGGAGGTTAGAGATGCAGGTAATCGTAATCTCAGGCAAAGCAAGGCACGGTAAGGACACAACGGCTGGGTTTCTGAAGAGCGCACTTGAAGCAGATGGCAACTCTGTGCTGGTCGCACACTATGGAGATTTGGTGAAGTATGTTTGCAAGACATTCTTCGGCTGGAACGGTGAAAAGGACGAGTACGGGCGGACGCTGTTGCAAAAGGTTGGTACAGATGCCATCCGCACAAAGCGTCCTGACTACTGGGTTTCTTTCATCGCAGACATAATGAGTTTCTTCCCAGGCGAGTGGGACTATGTTCTGATTCCTGACTGCAGGTTCCCCAATGAGGTGGACTACATCAGAAACGCTGGTTTTAGTACGGTGCATCTACGTGTTGTACGTGATGGGTTTGTAAGCCCACTCACACCGGAACAGCAGGCGCATCCATCAGAAACAGCCCTGGACGATGTGCAGGCAGACTATTACATAGCAAACAGCGGTTCTTTGAAAGACCTCCAGAACGCTGTGGTGGAGTGGCTGGTAGAGCTTACGGGGTATCATCAGACAACTTTTGAGGAGATGTGAGCCATGACACATCTGAGAATTTTATTCGACGCAGACGATGTGGCAGAAACACTGCTGGAAAGCTGGGTTGGCACACTAAACAATAGGTATGGTACATCGGTTTCTGTTGATGATGTGACGGACTGGGATGTCTCGCTGGCGTTTCCGACTCTCACAAAGGAACAAATCTATGGAGTGCTCCAGGAAGATGAGGTGTGGGCGAATCTCATACCGATGCCTGGGGCACAAAAATATCTCCAGCAACTTCATGATGAAGGCCATGAGCTATACATGGTCACAGCGACCGACTATCGCACTTGCTGTGTAAAAATCGAGCGTATCTTGGAGCTGTTTCCGTTCTTGGACGCCAACCACATTATCATTGCCCACAACAAACAGATGGTGCGAGGCGATGTCCTGATTGATGACGGGCCTCACAACCTTGTCAACGGGCAATACTTCCGCATTTTGTTCGATGCACCACACAATCGTGGATTTAACGAGAAAAAATATGGAATGTATCGTGCTGTTGGTTGGGAACAGGTTTATCAGCTTATCCACGATAACCTCGTTTTTTAAGCCAGGCAACAATGTCTGGCGGAATATTCCTGTGTAAAGGAGGTCGAAACCATATGGTTGTCATCAAACGAGATGGCAGAGAGGTCAGCTTTGACAAGACTAAGATTCGTGACGCTGCGTACAGAGCATTGTGCGAAGTTGACCGTTTGCACCCCATTGAAAACAAGGAGAACTTAGCCGAACGGCTGGCTAACAGACTTGCTTTCAAGTACAAGAAGCTCCATAGGGCAATTTCTGTGGAGGAGATTCAGGACGACGTGGAAACGGGCCTGATGGAGGATGGCATTTATGAGGTGGCAAAGGCGTACATCAAGTACCGCTATGAGCATGAGCTTTTGAGGAACACGAGTACGCTGGACGGTAAAATCTTATCCATCGCAGACAATGTCAACGAGACAGTAATCCAAGAAAACTCCAATAAAAACCCAGCAATCCTGTCCACCCAGCGGGATTACATAGCAGGTGAGCTGAGCCGAGACATCACCGAACGGCTCCTTCTGCCGGAGGAAATCACCAAAGCACATGATGAAGGTGTCATCCATTTCCACGACAGCGACTACTATGTCCAGCATATGCACAACTGTTGCCTGGTCAATCTGGAGGATATGCTTCAGATTGGCACAGTTATCTCTGGCACACTGATTGAAAAGCCTCACTCCTTCTCCACCGCCTGCAACATCGCCACGCAAATCATCGCCCAGGTTGCCTCCAACCAGTACGGCGGACAGTCAATCTCTCTCGCACACCTTGCTCCATTTGTTGATATTTCTCGTCAGAAGATTCGTAAAGAGGTGGAAAAAGAGTTCAAACTGGAACACAGCATGGTTTATGGTGGTGAACTGGTTGAGCTCTCGGAATCTGCAAATGAAGCGATTGATGCAGTCACGGAGCAGCGAGTCAAGGAGGAGGTTAAGCGCGGTGTCCAAACCATCCAGTATCAAGTCATCACACTGATGACTACAAACGGACAAGCTCCGTTCATCACTGTGTTTATGTACCTCAACGAGGTAGATGGCCCTCAGACCAAGCATGACCTTGCCATGATTATTGAGGAGGTTGTCAAGCAGCGCATGGAGGGCGTAAAGAATGAGAAGGGCATCTGGATTACTCCTGCATTCCCGAAACTCATCTACGTTCTGGAGGAGGACAACATCAATCCTGGTACTCCATACTACTACCTGACTGAGCTGTGCGCTAAATGCTCCGTCAAACGTCTGGTTCCCGACTACATCTCTGAGAAGAAGATGCTGGAGAACAAGGTGGATGCCAACGGCGACGGCCACTGCTACACCTGTATGGGGTGCCGCTCCTTCTTGACACCCTATCTGGACGAGAATGGCAAGCCGAAGTATTATGGCCGCTTCAATCAGGGCGTGGCCACCATCAATTCCGAGCTGGACGACAGCATCCACTCCGCATTGCCCCTCCTGACAGAACGTTCCCTGCTGGTGGCGGCGTCCTTCCCGGACTACTACCGCATGACCACCAAGGTGGCCGAGTACGCCCACCAGAAGGGCGTCCGGGTGCTGGGCTTGACAGACTCGGAGCGGTCCCCCATCGCTCCCTTCTGCACCATGACCCTCACCGCCCCCACGCAAACCAGAATGTTTCTCAACACCATCAGCACGCCCATGGTTTTGGTGAATCTGCTGACTACGGCGCTGCATATCCGCCTGAGCGAGCGGGAGGTGGACTTTGGTGAAAATATAGAAGATTTTTATGAAGAGTTAATGAAAAATACCGCATTTTTCCAAAGCCGTGAACTGGATGTGGAAGTGATATATATTGATGATGGCTCAAAGGACAGGACGGTAGAGAAAGTAAAGGAACTGGCAGCCAGGGATGCCCGTGTGCATTTGGTTTCCTTTTCCAGGAATTTTGGGAAAGAAGCGGCGATTTATGCGGGGCTTAAGAAAGCAAAGGGGGATTATTCGGTATTGATGGATTGCGATTTGCAAGACCCGCCTGCCCTGCTGCCGGACATGTTCAGGTATATAGACGAGGGCTTTGACTCCGTGGCCACGAGGAGGGTATCCA
>OFGQ01000573.1_pt1 | contig 29500 bp, 39 predicted proteins | sample 1521791 | NCBI WGS metagenome assembly OFGQ01 (sample SAMEA3504116, study PRJEB24116) | mouse gut metagenome | biome: mouse gut; feature: mouse-associated habitat; material: faeces | place: Denmark | collected 2011 | reverse complement strand
CACTCACTGATTGAACAGGCGGCAGATAACGATAACATTTCCACTATTTATGTACTTGATGAAGGAGAAACTCTTCTTGGTGCAATTGACTTAAAAGATTTGATTATAGCACGTGACGGTACACTGCTTGATGCGATTATTATGACATCATATCCTTATGTCTATGCCACGGAACTGATTGATGACTGCCTTGGTCGTATCAAGGATTATTCAGAGGATTCCATTCCTGTTTTAGATTCGGATAATAAACTTGTAGGGGTACTGACCTCGCAGGATATTATGGAACTTGTTGATGATGAAATGGGGGAAGATTATGCAAAACTGGCTGGTCTGTCCGCAGAAGAAGATTTAAATGAATCCTTGAAAAAGAGCATCCGTAAGCGTTTGCCCTGGTTGCTTGTGCTGCTTGGCTTAGGAATGGTCGTTTCCAGCGTTGTTGGAGTATTTGAAGGAGTTGTTGCGCAGCTGCCATTGATTATTGCCTTCCAGTCACTGATTCTGGATATGGCGGGAAATGTAGGAACACAGTCGCTTGCTGTTACGATACGTATCCTCATGGACGAAAATGTGAACAGTAAGCAAAAACTTTTTCTGGTTACAAAAGAAGCACGTGTGGGTTTGGCCAATGGTCTGATACTTGGCATATTATCCTTTGTGTTTATTGGGTTGTATTTAGTTGTATTAAAGAACCAAGCGACAACGGTAGCATTTGCTGTATCTGCATGTACGGGTATTGCATTGCTTTTTGCAATGATACTTTCAAGTTTGTCAGGAACATTGATTCCTCTTATGTTTAAGAAATTAAAAGTCGATCCCGCCGTTGCGTCTGGTCCGTTGATTACAACAATCAATGACCTTATTGCAGTTGTTACATACTATGGTTTAGCATGGATACTGATAATTAATGTTATGCATCTGTGAGTTTTCATGTTAAAAGAAGCGTGCCTTTTTCCCCGAATTGACATCAGATGATGTAGAAGAAATCGAAAGGGCGGTTATGCAACTGGCATAATCAACAACTTAATATCAATAAAACAGCGTAAAGGCGCATGGAACAGTAAATTGTAAACCATGCGCCTTTTTTGCGCCAAAAAGGAGGAGCATGAGCGACAACATTCAGACCAACACCGCAGGGCGATTAACGCTTGATGGAAATCACCTTGTCCAATCCTGTTCCGCCTCGTGAAATCGGTTTTGTATATCAGGATATACAGCCGTTCAATGATAATATTCTGAAATTTATCCACGCAAAACCTGTCGCTAACGGTGTTTCTATATCTTGAAGGAAAAGGAATCATTTACATTTTTCTCTTGACTTTAAAATCCTACATATGTAATATTAATTTTGAGACAATAGCTCAATAAATTTTTTTGACTTTAAATCCTACATGCGTAGTATTTCTTTTGAAGCCTATAGATACGCGGGATTTAGAACAGATGAATGGAGGCAGATATGAGGTTTGAAGGAAAAGACAGGTACAAGCAGAAGATGGGAAGAAACTGGTTCGTTCTTCTTCTTATCGTGCTTTTGAGTATATCCGGATGTGCTGATACATCCCAGACGGAATCTGGAGATGATGAACAGGGGAACGGGGCGGCAAAGTCCGGGAAGGAGGCCCAGGAGAAAGCAGACCCAGTGATCGAGATTGGATATGAGCTTTTTAGAGATGTTGAGGAAGCAGGACGTATGGAGGATTTGGAAATGTTCCGCAGTATTGTAAACCAATTTGGCAATCATGGTTATGCGGCCGTTGACGGAAGGAACCAGATTGACATGACAGAACCGGAGCAGGTCATCAGCTTCTGCGGGAAAGTAGACGCGAAAGAGGAAGGAGAGCTGACCATTCTTAAAATCAATGACCTGGAGGGAGTCTTGGACGGGATTGTGAAATATGACCTGAAGACAAAAGACGGAGAGGTAGAAGCAACCACCAGTTATTACAAGTATAAGGATCAGGACATGGAAAAGGTGTCTACAGCCGGTTTTCATGCGGACCGGTGGGAATACACGGAGGACGGATATCTGATGTTTTCCGGCAGTTATTTTTCCGAACAGTTATATGTGCTCACTATGAGTGAAGCCAGCGAGTATGCTGCGTTTCGGGTGCTGCCTTTAGACGAAACATGCAGGGAGCTGAACCGGCAGTATATCCTTCCTGCCGGTTATGAGAGGAACAACCTGTTTCTGGTGGATTGGAATGAGAATGATTTTGGGACGTTGGATTTCTATGATCTGTATGACCTGTTTTACCCCAGGGTAAACGGCGGGCAGATCCCATATGGTATGGACGATAACTTAGGGGTTGGCGCAGTATACAGGATCCCGGAGGATGAATTTGAGAACATCATTCAAAGATATATCAACATAGACAGCGGCACATTGCAGTCAAAAACGGTTTTTTATCCGGAGGATGGGACGTATGAATATAAGCCGAGAGGCTTTTATGAAGTGGAATATCCGGAGTATCCATATCCGGAAGTAGTTCAGTATACGGAAAACAGCGACGGAACCATAACGCTGACAGTAAATGTGGTATTTCCCTATGCTGGCATCTCCAAAGTATATGCCCACGAGGTGGTGGTCCGCCCTTTGGAAGGCGGAGAGGTGCAGTATGTATCGAACCGAATCATACCGTCAGAGGAGAACCAGGAGGGAACCTGGCATAAGCCGCGTCTGACTCCGGAACAGTGGGAAGAGATGTATGGAGGCATGGAATGATGGAAAATGTGAAATGGCTGATTCAAAAAAAGGGCGTTTTCATCATAGAATTGCTGGTTATTGTTATCGCCTGTGTCATAGTTTTAAAAGGACCAAAGCAGGATAATGCAGGAGAGAAAAACATAGAGGAAATCAGAGCGCAAAAGGCAGAAGCTCCTGTTAATCATATGGAAGGAATAGATGCTGACGAGATAGACGGGGACGAAATAGATATCGGCGATATCACTGCAAAATCTTCTGATTCCCAGACACCAGTTACCCAAGAGAGGAAAGTCTGCCTTTTTACAGAGGAAGAAAAGAAGAAGATTCAGGAGACGGCTTTGACGGCAGCAGAGCAGGTAAAAGGTATTTATCAGAATATAGAGGTTGCTGACGGTCCTGCTTTTTCATCGAATATTGCAGAGTTTACAGGCGAGCAGTGTAAGGAAGTGGTCTCACTTCTTGGACAGGCGGGGTTTGTAAGCATTACGGAGGACTGCAATATGGTAAATCCGGAAAGGCTCCACGCATTTTACGCCGATTATCTGAATCAAAAAGAGTCCATGTTCACAATCTTCCAGGTGAATCCGGACGGCCTGATCGGTGCATTTACTTTCCTGTACAGGATGGATGAACTGCAGACCTATTATGTAGGGATAGGCTGGCAGCAGGGCGGCATACCTGAGATAAGGAGTACTTTGGAAAACAGCATAGCAGAAATAAAATTAACGGAAAAAGGATATTTTATCTATTCTTATGAAATCCTGATTCCGCATTCAAGCCTGCGCCAGTGCTTTAGAACAAGTCCCATATCAGACAAGTGCAGGGAATTAACCAAAAAGTATTTATCCGGCCTAAGCTATGTAAATTATAATCTGCTTGTGACAAACTGGGACAGCAGCAATGTGGAGGATATTCTGATGCCTCGTATGTTTGAAGATATTTATCGCATTTACACAGGTGAGATTTTCAGAACGAAGGACAGGACTGTCCCTGCAGAAGTGTATGAACAGGTCATGACCGCATGTTTTCCGGTATCTGTAGAACAGGTACGAAAGGTATGCGGCTATGATGCAGGCAGCGGCAGTTACCCCTATGAAACGATATATGCAAGGCCATACCCGCCTTTTGGAGAAGTGGTTGATTATACGGAAAACGGTGATGGAACGATAACGCTGTTTGTCGATGGTGTATGGCCGGATTATAATTCGGATTATGCGTTTACCAATAGGATTGTTGTACAACCGTTTGGAGACGGGACTTTTCGGTATCTCTCTAACGTGATAGAGCAGAAGGAGCTGGAAATCCCGGTAATAGAGTGAAAGGAAAATAATATGCCGTTGCAGAAGAAATGTATTTTGGTTATTGTGTTTGTGCTTGCTGCTATTTTGTGTGCTTGCGCAAAGACTCCGGACAGGAAGGAATCTTCTTTAGAAAAAGAAACACAGAAAAGGAAAGAAGATGCAAAACAATGGGAAAAAGGCTACAATCTTCCGGTCGATGATAAGGAAAGGGAAGAGGCAGAGGAGGATTGTATCAGGATGGCGGAGGCGGTTTCTGATGTGTACACTTTATCAGACGGATTCTCTGATGAGACCATTCAGATGATGCAGGAGAAAGCCGGGGAAACAGGGGAAGCGGTCCATTCAACTCTGTTGTATTCCAATATGGAAAATTATGAGAAAATGGATGGCTTCCTGGAAGAATGCATAAAAGGAAACAGTGGATTTGCGGTAGTTTATGAGATACAGTCTGATGGAGGGATAGGAAGAAGAAAATATACGTTTGACGGGAATGATATGTATGTCCTAAGTGCAAGGGCAGCGTGGCGGGAAGACAACCATCCAAGGGTGGAGTATATTTCTTATACCAGGATAAAGGACTGGAGTTACACAGACAAGGGCTGGTTCTGCTATGAAATGTGCGTTCCCGAACCGCCGGAAGTAACGGAGATCGTGGATGGAAGCTGTCTGCTCCGGATAAGACCAATGACTGAGGAACAAAAAGAGCTGTCTGAAAAGTGCGTCCGGGATATCGGGTATAAGGGAAATAATCTGCTGTGTTCTGATTGGGACGCAGGACATATGGAGAAATTGGATTATAATGGACTGTATGAATATCTGTATAAGATGAAATACCAGGAGACCTTTTTGCCCGCAGATGATCAGGATGGGATACCGCAGGGTGAGTTTGAGAGTCTGCTCATGGAGTATCTGCCAGTGACAGCAGAACAGATACGGGAATATGCCGCATTTGATGAAGAAAGCCGGAGATACACGTGGGAACGGCTGGGATGTGGAAATTATGATCCGAATTTCTTCGGAACATCGCTTCCGGAGGTTACGGATATCAAAGAAAATGAAGATGGAACGGTTACGCTGACTGTCGATGCAGTGTGTGACATGGTTATATGTGATGACAGGCTCATAACCCATGAATTGACCGTAAGATTTGCAGAAGACGGCAGTTTCCGCTATCTGGGCAATCGGATTCTTGGTGACGGGATCAGGGAAATCCCAGAATACTGGTATCGGGTTGGGGGCAGATAAAAGGTTTGGATATTTATAGGATATTGACTTTAGATATTTATTCTGCTATGATGAAAGCATGTACTTGCATGAAAGGATATTATTAATGATAAAACTGCAGAGAGGGGGAATAGAATGTGGATGAGACAAGCCAGAAGATCATTGATGCGGCGATGGCGTTAGTCCGTGACAAGGGATATGTCGCAACAACCACGAAAGAAATTGCAAGGGTAGCCGGCGTAAATGAGTGTACCTTGTTCCGCAAATTTGAGAGCAAAAAGGATATTGTTTTACAAGGGGCAAATCAGGCTGGATGGCGGGCGAATGTCACACCGGAGATTTTTGAAAATGTAGAGTGGGATTTGCAGGCAGACCTGGAAATGTTCATGAGGGCATATATTGACAGGATGACGCCGGATTTCGTGAATCTGTCAATTGGACTGAGGGCGCCGCAGCTCTATGAGGAAACCAAAGAGCTTATTATGAAGGTTCCCCAGGCTTTTTTGAGGACATTTACCGATTATCTGAATAAAATGTGTGCGATGGGAAAAATACCGGAGAAAGATTTTGAGGCTCTGGCATTGACCGTATTTTCGGCAACATTCGGCTATACATTTCTGAATGCATCATTTGGAAAAGAGCTTACAGAGATTGAAAAAGACAGGTACATTAATGAAAGTGTGCAGATGTTTGTAAAAGGAATCGATCCGTAAGATTTGGCGCTGTCAGAGGGCAGTGCCAAAAAAAGAAATATAATGCATGCAAGCACACGCATTGAAGAATGGAGGATGCTATGAAACAGATAACAGGTGCGGATTTATTTGTAAAGGCGCTAAAAGAAGAAGCAGTTGACACATTGTTCGCTTATCCGGGGGGACAGGCGATAGATCTGTTTAATGCACTGTATGGGGAAAAAGAAATAGATGTGATCCTGCCTCGCCATGAGCAGGGGCTGATCCATGCGGCAGACGGTTATGCACGTTCTACGGGTAAAGTTGGTGTCTGTCTTGTAACAAGCGGGCCAGGGGCTACGAATCTTGTCACAGGGATTGCTACGGCAAATTATGACAGCGTTCCGTTAGTATGTTTTACGGGCCAGGTGGCGACAAACCTTATTGGGAATGACGCCTTTCAGGAGGTAGACATTGTAGGTATTACAAGAAGTATCTGTAAATATGCCGTAACGGTACGAAACAGGGAAGATTTGGCGGAAACAATCAAAAAGGCTTTTTATATTGCAAAGACCGGAAAACCGGGGGTAGTGGTTGTTGATCTGCCAAAGGATGTCCAGCGGGCTTATGGCAGCGATTTCTATCCGGAGGAAATTGTGGTCAGAGGCTACAAGCCAAATACCTCTGTACATATGGGACAGTTAAATAAGGCGCTGGACATCTTAAACCATGCGGAGAAGCCTGTGTTCCTGATTGGCGGCGGAGTTCATATTGCCCATGCAGAGAAGGAGATGACACAGCTTGCAGAGCTGACAGGTGTGCCTGTTATTACGACAATCATGGGAAAAGGCGCAATTCCGACAACGAACAGTTTCTATGTCGGCAACATAGGAATTCATGGGTGCTTTGCCGCCAATGCAGCGATCAGTAATTGTGACGTCCTTTTTTCCATAGGAACACGGTTTAATGACCGTATTACGGGGAAAATAGAGGAATTTGCGGGAAATGCAAAGATTATTCACATTGACGTGGATGCGGCATCTATTTCCCGCAATATTGATGTGGATGTTCCGATTGTAGCTGATGCGAAAAAGGCCATAGGCGCTTTGCTTGAGAAGGCAAAGCCGCTTCACATCTCAGAGTGGACGGATGAAATCAGCCGTTGGAAAAAGGAATATCCGATTGATATGGGGAAGGTTGGTCTGACGCCGCAGATGATCATTCAATCCATAAATGAAGGGTTTAAAGATGCCGTTGTCGTTACGGATGTAGGCCAGAATCAATTATGGGCAACACAATTTCTTGATATCGGTGAGAATAAACAAATGCTGACATCGGGCGGTCTGGGGACAATGGGATATGGTTTTCCTGCGGCAATCGGGGCAAAACTTGGCAATCCGCATAAGGATGTTATTGTCATATCCGGCGATGGCGGTATGCAGATGAATATCCAGGAAATGGCGACTGCGGTTGTTTATGAACTGCCAATCATTATCTGCATACTGAATAACGGATACTTGGGGAATGTGCGGCAATGGCAGGAAATGTTTTATGAAAGGCGGTATTCGAGTACATGTATGCGTTATCGGAGAAGCTGTGAGATTGGCTGCAGCCAGCCTGGTCATGATTGTCCGAAATATACGCCAGATTTCATTGCACTGGCAGAAAGCTATGGTGCAAAAGGAATCCGCGTCACAAAGGCAGAAGATATAAAAACAGCTTTAAACAGTGCAAAGCAGAATACAAAAATGCCTACGGTGATTGAGTTTATCATAGACAGAGAAGCCAATGTCATGCCGATTGTTCCGCCGGGAAATGCCCTGAATGACATGATTTTAGAAAGAGAGGAAAACAGGGAATGAAAAAGAGATGGATTTGTCTGTTTGTTGAAAATGAAATAGGTGTACTCGCCCGTATTTCGGGTTTGTTTTCCGGAAAATCTTATAATCTGGACAGTCTGACAGCCGGAGTTACTGAGGACAGCACCATATCACGGATGACAATCAGCCTGACAAGTGATGACCGGACTTTTGAGCAGATAAAAAAGCAGCTTAGCAGAAGTGTTGAGGTGATCAAAGTGGTAGATTATACAGATATACCTATCCACATGAAAGAAATTTTATTTGTTAAGGTGAAGCATTGTTCAGATGCGGACATAACGGAACTATTCCGGATTTCAAAAGTATTCGGGGCTGCAATAATTGACTATGACGGCGCTACCGTCCTTTTGGAATGTACCCAGACAGAAAACAGGAATGATGATTTGATCACATTGCTGAAAAGAAAGTTTGTGAACAGGATTGAGGTTGTAAGGGGCGGAAGTGTTGCGGCTGAAGCTGTCAGTGTCTCGGAAAGATAGAGAAACCGTACAGGAGTCAGCCGCTGCTATGAAGTGAAACAATAGTATCAAGGGAAAAGGGGCTCCTGAGAAAGGCAGCCCCTTTGTTCCTGCAGGCAACGAGCCAAGTGGGCATATTTGTTGTATGGACATTTGACTTTCTATCCAGAAGCTCCTTATTGCCATATATTTATCTTAGAAAGAATGTGCCGCGTTATTTCTGCCGCGCTGTTGCCGGAAGCATCGTCATTCGCGGCGATATTTGCTGCAAAGAACCACATATTGTCAGGGGCTTCCACATATCCTACAAACCATCCGTTTACATCCTTGCCGTCGATACAACCGGTGCCGGTTTTTCCATAGAGGTTTCCGGCTTCGGAAGAGGACAGGAGGATAGAGTCCTTTACTGCATTAACATTTTGGATGCCAAAGCCGAGGTTGTTTTCATAAAGCTTTCGCAAAAGCTCCACCTGTTCGATGGGGGAAATCTTTAAAGAAGATTCCATCCAGTAGGAGGAGAGGCCGCCTTTGGAATTCTCATTGCCGTATCTGATTTCCCGGAGATAGCGGTCAATGCCAGAGAGTCCAAGCTGTTTATCTATTTCCTGAAAGTACCAGTTCACGGAAGCGCTCATGGCGGACTGCAAAGTCTGGTCAGCGTTCCATTCTTGGAACGAATAGAGTTCATGGTTCCATTCCATGGCGGAAGCTTCCGGTGTAATGGCACCGGCCTCCAGCCCGAACAGGGCGTCATAGATTTTATAGGTAGAGTCAGGAGAGACCCGCAAGGCGGCACGGTCCATATCATAGATATTCCACGTATCCTGTGCCATGTTGTATAGGACGAAGCTTCCTTCGTATCCCTGAAAGCAGGAAGACAGATCTATGACGTTGATATTTTTATGAGATGTATCCCATCCATAATAATCATCCTTTGTTGCATTTGCAGACAGCAGGGGAGCCAGGCTTGTGAGGAGAACTGTTACCATCAGGAATGCCGTCATGCCTGTAAGCCGTTTCTTTGCGGTGGGCGTCTCGTAGGCGGCGATATTGAGGATACGCCGCTTCATCTGTGACATGTTTCCGCTTAATCCAACGGAAAAGGGAAAAGCAGGGCGGGACAGCTTTTCGGCAAAATGGATCAGCGTCATTCCGTAATCCTCGTAGGAATCTGGTTCAAGCATATTCAGTACGGACGTGTCGCAGGCGATTTCCCTGTCATTTCGCATTTCCTTAAGTGCAATCCAGACCATGGGATTGAACCAGTAGAGGATTCCCGTGAGGGTCATCAGATAGCCTGCAAGCGCGTCTTTGTGCCTGTAATGCTGCAGCTCGTGCAGCAGCATGTAGCGGATCTGGTGAAGCCCGTTCATTCCGGATGGACTTGAACCGCAGGATGCTTGGCAGAGTTTGTCGGTATCTATCTTACTGTAATCGGAGATGATGTGGATGGGAAGATAGATACGCGGCCTTAGGAACCCTGTGAAAACCGGCGACTGCAAAAATGCGGTACTGTATATGGGAATCTCCTTTCTGATATGGAGTTCTTTCAGGCAATGGCGGTATAGTCTGCAGATTGCCGGATTTTGGAGAGGAAGGGCAGATTGTCTGATGTTCTGCAGGCGGAGGGACGATCTGGCGGTCCGCACAACCATGATAAGGATACCGGCAAGCCAGATTCCCAGTAAAATGGTTCCGGCAATGGATGGTGTCTGATTGCTTATGGAGAGAGTAAAATCATTCAGCCAGCCCGAATCTCCTGCAGGAGCCGTCACATCTCCTTGATTCACAACGCTTCTGGTATCGGGCAGGGCGGGGTTACAAAATGCAAAAAGCCGGGCAAGAAGCATTGGGAAACCTGTTAGGCGAAGCGGCAGGAACGGAACAGTAAGCAGGCCGAGCAGCAGAAACCACAGGTGATACTGCATCCGGCCTGACAGGATATTTCTCAATAAATGCCTGGCGGCCAGAAGGATTCCAACCAGGGCACAGATGAATAGGTTACATATAAGAAAACGAATCATAAAATCAGCCATAGGTATTGTCTCCTTTTTGTTTCCTTAACCCGGACAAGCCGGAGCGCAAGATTTCGTTAGGAACAGTTCCTGACGAAAGTTACAAACTCATTTATCCTTTTTTACAGAAAGCAGGGTGCGAAGCTGTTCAAGCTCCGTATCGGACAGACCGTCATTTTCTATGTATGCGGACAGCATGGCAGTAATATCCCCGCCGTAAAAGCGTTTCAGAAACGAACGGCTTTCCTGGCCCACATACTCCCGTTCCAATACAAGCGGGGTGTAGACGAATATCCGGCCCTGTTTCTCATAAGAGAGGGCGCCTTTCGTCACCAGACGTTTGATCAGGGTTTGTATGGTTTTGGGGCTCCAGACGGTGGTTTTCAGTAACTTCTCAGTGATCTCATTGGTATTGATGGGCGCGTACTTCCATACGACCTTCATCACTTCATATTCAGCTTCGGAAATCTGCGGCAGAGCAGCCATGGTAAATCCCTCCAAATCTTACGTGTGTAATAAAGATATTATAGAGGGGATTCAGGGGATTGTCAATTGTAGAAGAACATAGAGCGGATCAATTAGGTTTATTGGATGGAGTGAGCATGTTTCAGCAGATCCGTTTTTATTTGTATGAAGGCATGGTAGTATCTTTGGTTTAAGAGGTGGATGGAATAGTTTACATATAAATTAAAATGATGATAAAATGAACGAAGGTGGAAATATGAACCTATATTTCGAACTATTAAAAAACCGGTCTTCAACATGGAAGATGTAAATGTGTTTTACAATAATATAGATAGCGCACGTTCGGCGATCAAGCGATTGATGAAAGAGGGAATGGTGGCCAAGATTCGTAATAATATGTATACCTGCGTTAGCGGAGAAACTGGCGCACCGGTTGCGAATCGTTTTCAGATAGCCAGCCACATTACGCCAACATCATATGTGTCTCATCATACAGCCATGGAGTATTATGGAATTACAGATCAAGTCTATTATGATGTGTATGTATCATCAAGGACTAGCTTCCGGAATTTTACATTTGATGGTTATACGTTTTGTTTCGTAGCGTCAAAAAATTCAGAGGGTATTGAGAAGCCTCCTTATAGCGGAGGTGTTGCAGTGACCAATTTGGAGCGAACCATTGTTGACAGCATTAAGGATATGGACAAGATTTCGGGCATTGAAGAAGTGGTGCAGAATGTGGAAAGTATGCACAGAATACAGGAGAAAAGACTGATCAAGTACCTGGAACTTTATCAAAATCAATTCTTGTATCAGAAGATGGGATATTTATTATGGTAGCACAAGGAACAAATGGGATTGACTGATTCATTTTTTGTAAAATGTAAGAAACAAATAGGCAAAAGCAAGCGTTATCTTACACGTGATCAGGATGGCGGCTGCTATGATGATACTTGGAAACTGGTTGTTCCGGATGATTTGCAAAATATGAAGAATGGGGTAATGATGGATGCCGATGTATAATAAAACAGAGATTGGACGTATTGCACAGCAGCATGGATTTGTGAGAGATACCTTTGAAAAGGTCTTGCACTTGAAGGATGTATTGAATTATCTGAATGAAGAAGAATATCTAAGAGACCATCTGCTTTTAAAAGGTGGAACAGCTATCAATCTGGCGGTGTTCAATCTACCACGTTTGTCTGTGGATATTGATATGGATTACACACCAAATGATACGAAAGAAGAAATTGTGGAAAGAATTAAGGAACATCCGATGGCAATTTGGAAATGCCAACAATAACATATTGAGTTTGAAGTGATGACTGGTAGACTGAATAATATAAAATCTGCAAAAACCGCCCTTTATTCAGCAAAAAAGGAATGATTTGTTATAGCCAGACATTTAATTTCATATGTTCTACCTGACAGAAGAATTGTAAAGCATATTATCAGGAAGGGAGAACGATAGAGCATATGAAACGTACTTTACAGAAATGCAGCGTATGTTTTTTATCAGCGCTATCCTTGGCAGCCGTTGGGCACGTGGTAGGAGAGATGAAAGAGGCAGTGTATCCGGCTGGCAGCAGGGGAGTAAAAGTGCCGTTTGCCAGGATTGAATCCCAGGAACAACCGGGGTCGGTAGATGGGGAGCCGTATGCGTATACGGAACCGGAGTGTGTCCTGTCAATGGATGAACAGAAAAAATTACAGAATGAAGCAGTATCGGCGGCAGAAATGTGTGCAGGTTATTATTCTGCCAAAGAGTCAGTGAATAGCAGCAAGGACAGCGGCTACGCTTCGGTTATTGAGTTGACAGAACAGCAGAGAAGAGATATTGTCAATCTGTTGGGCGACAATGGAATGGTAAGTGTTTCGGATGATATGAATATGCGTAACTATGAAGAGGTAGAAAATTTTTATTCCCAATACCGCACAGGGCAGGAGGCACTGGTTACAATCTACGAACCTTTTATAGACGGGACATTTTCTTCCAGAACCTTTGTCTACCGGCAGGGAATACTGCAGACCTACTATATCGGGATTGGATGGCAAGACAATGGAATACCGGTTATACAGGCGGCCAGAACCAACGATATTACAGAAATCCGGCTGACGGAAAAGGGATATTTGATTTATACACATGCAGTAATCGTTGCACATGGTAATTTGAAGGAGTACTACAGGGTTAAGCCTCTGCCGGAAACCTGCCGGGAGCTTACCCAAAAATATGTTTCTGGACTTAGTTATGTGAGTTATACGGTGATGATAACGGATTGGGACAGCGGAAATGTGGAAGAAATTTTAAGGCCATGCATGTTTGAGGATGTTTATCGGATTCATACAGGGGAGGTATTTGTGCCAGACGGTGAGGGGATCCCGGCAGAGCTTTATGAATCTATTATGATGACTTATTTCCCGGTAACAGCAGAGCAATTAAGGGAGTACTGCAATTACGATGCAGCCACGGATACATATAAATATGAAATGAGTATCTCGCAGCCTTTGCCGCCGTTTCCCGAAGTGGTGGACTATAAAGAAAATGTGGATGGAACGCTTACACTGTTTGTGGACGGTGTATGGCCGGATTATGGTTCGGATTATGCCTTTACAAATCAGATTGTGGTAAGACCGTTAGAGAATGGGGCCTTTCGTTATTTATCCAATTCCATCCAAAAACAGGAATTAGATATTCCGGTAGTGGGGAAACGGTGAGAAAATAAGACGGGGCTGTAAGATTGTAGATAATATAAGTTATTCTTGACTTAAAATCTTACAAATGTAATACTATATATAGATTATACGACCAGAAAAGGTAAGGAACGTTATGAAGTATAGTAAACAGAGAAAAATAGAATGCCAAAGGAGTTTATTTGAAAGTATCTTTTTTGTTGCCGCAGGTAGCTTTGTTGTCTTATTACTTTATTTCGGTTGTGATAAGGCAATCTCCCCTGAAAAGGAATTTTCAGGGGAGCCGCAGGAGCAGCAGGCAGAAGAAAGCAGGGAAAATGTGGATGGCAGCTCTTATGGGAAAGAAATAGAAGAGGCGGTGAGCATCCTGGAAAGCGAAGAACAGGAACAGCTTCAGGAAGCCGCAATATCAGCCGCCGAAGGATGTGCAGATTTATATAAGGACATCAAGGTGCTGGATACGACTTTTTATCAACTGGGGCAGAGGACAAAAGAACAAAGGCGGGAGACAGTCAGCCGGATGGGCGGGCTTGGATATGTTTCAGTGTCAAAAGGCATCAATATGGAAAATTATGAAGAGGTAGAAATGTTTTATTCCAGATATTCAGATGGAGAGGAGGCCCAGGTTACAATATGTGATATCTATGGGGACGGCCGGTTTGGATGCCGCACTTTTCTGTACCGTGCAGGGAAGCTGCAGGTTTACTATGTGGAAATTACATGGCAGGAAGGAGGCGTGCCCATACTGTCCCATACATCCGTATGGGATTTGGAAGAAATCAGGCTGACAGAAAAAGGGTACTTTATCTATACCAATAAAATAAAGATATCACATGGAAATTTGCGGGAGCACTACAGGATAAAACCATTAGCTGAGGACTGCAGGGCGCTGACAGAGAAGTATATATCCGGCTTAAGCTATATAGATTATAATCTGCTGACTGTTGACTGGAACGGCAGCAATGTGGAAGATATAATAATGGATACTATGTTTGGGGATATTTATCATATGCATACGGGAGAATATCTGAAAGTGCATGGAGGAAGAGTTGACGCAGAGATATTTGAAGAGATTATGACAATATATTTTCCTATAACTATAGAACAGCTTCGCCATTGCTGCGGTTATGATGCGGATAGCGACACTTACGAATGTGATTTGTTTTCAGTCAGGCCATATGCGCCGTTCGGTGAAGTGGTGGACTACACAGAGAATGAAGACGGTACATTAACTCTCTTTGTGGATGGCGTATGGCCGGATTATGATTCGGATTATGCGTTTACAAATCAAGTTGTCATACAGTCATATGAGGACGGTACATTCTGCTATTTGTCAAATGTCGTAGAACAGCAGGAAATGGAGATTCCGGTCATAAAGAAATGAATAATATACACAAAATACCGATACATGACATAATTTGATTACTTATAGAAAATAACTTATTTGGCGCATTTGAAAACATCTTTCCCTTTATCAACGGAAAAGATGTTTTTGAATAATACAGATAATTAGTCATTTAAAGGAAATATATACCCTAAAAATGTAAAAGAACTATGCAAAAATTGCCCCTCATTTTGCAAAAACGGAAAGGACTGTTGTTTTGGGCAGATGTAAATGATAAAATAAAACATTGAGGTGGCAATCATGCAGGTAGAATTATTATCAGATAAATATAAGGCTCATATACTTACCAACAAGAACGTAGATGAAATATATGATCTGCTTAGCAAGAATATCTTATATTATGAATATTGCCCTCCCTTTGTTACACGGCAGACGATCCAGGAGGATATGAGAATATTGCCGCCTGGCAAGGTAATCGAAGATAAATATTATATCGGGTTCTGTCAGGATGGAAAGTTGATTGCAGTTATGGACTTAAACGATGGTTATCCCGAAAAGCTGATTGTATATATCGGTTTTTTTATGACGGATATTTCGGTACAGGGTCGTGGAATAGGAACGGAGATTATTGATTATTTGTGCAGATATCTTTCTGGTCTGGGATATGAGTCGGTTCGGCTGGCATGGGTCAAGGGGAACCCGCAGTCGGAACACTTTTGGCTGAAAAATGGTTTTACACCATTGATGGAAACGACGAGCAACGTTGCAGAGGAAGTCATCTTAGCTGAAAGAATCCTGTAAAATGGAGATTAAAAAACAATGAGTCAATTTATAGAAGGGCTGAAACGGCATAGTTTAGAAGATATAAGAGTCTGTGCAAAGGCGGACTTACATAATCATTTTGTGCTTGGAGGAAGCCGCGAGTATATAAAACGATATAAAAATATAGAGATTATGCCGCTTGAGAGGCCGCTTTCATCCATGCAGGAAATGAATGGATGGAGTGATAAGTATATCGGTTCGAGATTTGATTCTTCGGATATGAGAAAGTTTCTGATTGAAGCGACTTTTCAGCAGGCAAAAAACGATGGTGTGACGGTTTTAGAGATTGGAGAGGATGTCTGGGGGCTTGGAGAGTTTTTTAGAAATGACATCCATGAGCTTATCAATGCTTTTTATGAAGCGAAAGCGAAGATCGCTCCTGACATGGAACTACGGCTGCAAATCGGGCTTTCCAGGCATTGTTCCATTGGCTATCTGGAGGACTGTCTTTCGCATTTTTGGGGGAACAGTGCTTTCTATTCGATTGATTTGTATGGAGATGAGATGGCGCAGCCTATTGAAACGTTTATACCCGTTTATCGCCGGGCTAAGAAAGAAGGCCTTCGGTTAAAAGCGCATGTTGGAGAATGGGGAAGTGCACAAGACATCCAAAAAGCAGTGGAATTGTTAGAGTTGGATGAAGTACAGCATGGTATTGCAGCGGCTTATGATAAAGGGATTATGAGGTTTTTAACGGATAATCACATCCGTCTTAATATTACACCTACAAGCAATATATTACTGGGCAGAGTGGAAAAGCTCAAAGAGCATCCGATCTCATTGCTCTATAGGAACGGGGTTGACGTTACGATTAATTCAGATGATGTCCTGATGTTTGATTCGGATGTTTCAAAAGAATACCTGCGCCTACATGAGTCGGGATGTTTGTCAGCGGAAGAGTTGGATGATATACGAGAAAATGGATTGAAAAGTATTGAGGAGATTATTACGTGAGTATAGGATTGTTATTTTATTCCCCGGACAGAACGGGGGTATCGGCTGGCAGGAACTTTTATGATTGCGGGAGTAGGATATGACATCTTTCCGATAGACTGGGAACGTGTCCGAAATATTGCAAATTTGGAAGAGGGTCTTCTTCCGCTCGTCGGAGATGTAAAAGTTCTTTATTCTGCTTCGGAAGAGGATCTAGGGAGATTCCGAGGGCTGCAGGTTCAAATGAAAGATAATCTGGCTGATAAGCAGAAATCGCAGACGGCCGCACGAAAGAGGGCCGAATCCGCTTGTGGAAATTCGGAAACTGGCCGGACATATCATTATGCAATTTCTGGATGGGGCCGTTAAGGAGGTTTCAGAAGAGGCATTGTCTAAGGGACGTGTACTTGATGTACGCTGGCGGGGAAATGTACATTTTGTATTGCAGACATACCATTCAGATTGGGGCTGGTATTTTGCAGAGCGAAACGGGGAGCGTGTTTCCAGCCTTTATCGCGTGGGTAGAAGAGATGCCTCTAAAAATTCCCTATGCTTATCGTACACTTTTAGATGTGGACGGAAGAAACGATGACTTATTTTACACTTGCTATTGCAGTGAATGTTTTAATGGTCATGACTTTAAATCATTAGAATGGGTAAAAGTTAAGCCGAAATTTTGCGAGAGAAAGTACCGGGGAAGGCTGATTGAGGATGAAGAAATCTGGCATGATTTGGAAGGGGAGTTTATCAAAGGGATGAAGAAATATTCGATTCCATATGAAGCGGAGGATGGGATGTATATTGTTTATGGCTACCGGTAGAAATATAAGTTTTAGTCTTTGGATCAGGAGTGTACAATATGCTTAACCCTTGGGAAGAAATTTTATTAGATGATTATGAAAAACATATGCAGTTAGATACTGTTATGCAGCTGCAGGCGATGAATAAAATGATGAAAGGCCAGCTTGGGGCTTATTCAGTTTCCAGTGTGATGATATTAGGCATTGCCGGAGGAAACGGTCTTGAGCATATACGAAAAAATAAATATAGAAGAGTATATGGAATAGATATAAATTCTTCCTATTTAAGAGAGGCCGCCCGCAGATACCCCGATTTAGCAGGGATTTTAAAATGTCTATGTTTTGATTTGACGAGAGACGCAGGCAAGCTGCCAGAAGCAGATTTGCTTATTGCAAATTTGCTGATAGAGTATATTGGATACGAATGCTTTCAGGAAGCGATTTTGCATGTAAATCCAAATTATGTTTCTTGTATCATTCAAATTAATATAAACAATAACTGGGTTTCTGATTCACCTTATCTCCATACCTTTGATGGGTTGGAGAAAATATATGCTCAGATAGAGGAACGGCCATTGGAGATTTTGATGAACAAAACAGGATACAACAAAATCAAGACATTGAAGCATCTGCTTCCTGATGGGAAGAAACTTGTGCAGATGGATTTTGAAAGAGGGAGGGGATTTGATGAAACGGTTCACAGTCGTAGCGGAATTTCCTTGTGACTGCAAGACGGTCTGGGATATTGTTACGGATAATAAAAATTATAGATGGCGTAGCGATTTGTCTAGAATTGAAGTGATTAATGAAACGTGCTTTGATGAATATACAAAGGAAGGATTTGTGACCCGTTTCCGTATCACAGAGAAAGAGCCTTATCAAATATATCGATTTGCTATGGAGAATAAGAACATGTGCGGAAACTGGATCGGCCTGTTCGAGAAACGGGACGGTGGGACACAGATTACTTTTACAGAAGAAGTCCAGGTAAAAAATCCCATTATGAACCTGTTTGTAAAGGGCTACCTAAAAAAGCAACAGGCAAAATATATTGCAGATTTAAAAGAGGCTATTAGGAGTTAAAGGAAATGAAAAGAAATGGGGACATGTAAAATGGAAATACAGTTTAGGCAACCATCTATAATGCAGATATGCGACCATATGGCAGAAAACCAAGAAGAATTGTTTATCAAGGATAACTTAATATTAGTGCATCTGTTTGCAATGTGAAACGGCTAAAAGCAGGGAGAAAAATATAGTTTACGAAGGGAAAATACGTTAATGAGCGAAAAATTTACATTTAGATATGCAAAAAGGGATGATATTTCTTTAATTCTACAATTTATAAAAGACCTTGCAGCCTATGAAAAAATGATAAATGAAGTTGTTGCAGATGAAAAAACGCTGGAAGAATGGATTTTTGATAAACAGAAAGCAGAGGTCATTTTTGCTGTCGTGGATGACGAGGAGATTGGTTTTGCGCTTTTCTTTCATAACTTCTCTACGTTTCTCGGAAGGGCGGGTATCTATCTTGAAGATCTGTTTGTAAAACCTGAATATCGTGGGAAAGGTTATGGAAAGGCGATTCTGAAAAAGCTGGCGGCTATCGCGGTTGAGCGTGGGTGCGGGCGATTGGAGTGGTGGTGTCTTGATTGGAACAAGCCTGGTATTGATTTCTATCTTTCGCTGGGGGCAGAGCCTATGGATGATTGGACGGTATATCGGATTACTGGCGATACACTGTCTAATCTTGCAAGCTTTTGAACAATGGATTCTAACAGATGGTCTTGTTTTGCCGGATATGGAAACCGAGGCTGGCTGCAAGTGCTGCAATATGCATACATTTATATGCCGGTTGGAAGCGATGGCAGGCGAAAAAACTGTACGGAAAATTCTTTACAGAGTGGGGCATGGAATACATCCGTCTCAGTCTGCGTGGGCAAGGGAAGAGTTTCTTGAAATCGGTGATTTAGATATGTTTCTTCAAAAGCATTGAAAACAGAGACAGAACGTTTTATTGAATTAAACCGGGAACTTGAGGGCAGAGTGGTACGTTCTGTGCTGAACAAAGATTTGACCTGTGAGTATGAAATTACGATTCCAAAGGATATTATGACCCAGTACATAGCACCGCGCGGAATGGAAAATGTTATAGACACAGGAAAAATGAATAATAACAAATCATGGAGGGGTATGGAATGCTGCTGGAACTGAACGTTTTGTCAATAATTGGTATTATATTTTTGATTGTCGGCTGGTCCATTTGGAAAAGGGAGAAGATAAATCTCATACATGACTACCATTATAAGAATGTGGCGGAGGCAGATAAAAAAGAGTATACTGCGCTTATGGGAAAAGGTGCAATCATAATTGGAATAGGAATCATTCTTACAGGAATTATAGATTTTATTACGCAAACTGGATGGGGTTGGACTGCATTTGGGGTTTGTTTTGTGAGTGGATTTGGACTTATGGTTTATGCAGGGATGAAATATAATTAAAATTTATCGTCAGGAGATATCATTGTTTTGGCAAGGTTTAATGCTCAATTATGAATTGTGAAATCAGATGAAAGAATATGAAGATTGGAAATTGCAATATGGAGGTGGCGTTTGGGTGAAAAGAGAACTTGGGATTGCAAGATGTGGACTTGCTTGCTGTTTATGCTCTGAGAATGTCGGCTGCAATGGCTGTAACTCTGGTGAATGTCCTGATAAAGAATGGTGTGAAAATCGTACTTGTTCCATCAAAAAAGGGATATCAAATTGTTTTTTATGTGAAATTGATTGTAAAAAGGGACTTTTAGCAAAGCTCAAGCCATATGGATTTACGATATTTGCTAAAAGATATGGTCTGGAAACTTTGCTTGATTGCCTTGAAAGAAATGAAAAAAACGGAGTTGTCTATCATAGAGAGGGGATATATGGAGATTATGATGGTTTTACTGATTTGGAAGAGTTAATTGCGTTTATTAAAAATGCCCCTGATTTATTGGTGAGGTAGAGAGAAAGTGGATATTGAGTTTAAGAAAATAACAGAATTTCCTCGGGGAACGCTTGCCGCCTTGTTGAAAGACAGTTATTCTTTTGAGCCGAAATTCGAGCTTAATTGGCATAACCAATGGCAGGACTTTGATGATTTTTTTTATGATAATCCCCATATTGCCGAGGTTAGCGGGTTTATGACAGTTCTGGAAGGAAAGCCCGTTGGATTTGTTTCATGGAATCCGACAAACCTGCCTGAATCAGCAGAAGTCGGGCACAACTGCATTTTGACGGAATACAAGGGAAACGGCTATGGGAAACGACAAATGCAGGAAGCGGTTCAGCGTATGATTGCGCAGGGAGCAAAAAAGATAGTTGTTTGGACAAATGAGATTTGCGTTCCCGCTCAGCACACTTATGAAAGTGTGGGATTTCAGTTTGTAAAAAAGAGTGAGGAAACATTCTCCGAATATGCGGGGCAAAGAATACATTATGAAATTATAGTATCGTAAAGAATCGATAAATGAAATCAAGAGGGATAAGAAATATGAAGATTGATAAATGCAAAAAAGCCTCTTTTGTTGTGATAGGAAAAGAGGGTTCAACATCAGATGGAGAAGGATTTATCCAAAAGCTTTGGGATGATGCAAATTCTCATTTTGGAGAAGTTCAGCATTTGGCAAAGAAAGACGAAAATGGCAATATCGCTGGCATATGGGGAGCAATGTCTGATTTTTCCCGGTCTTTTCATCCGTGGGAGGACTTTTGCAAGGGGCTTTATCTTGCCGGAGTAGAATGTAATGATGATGCAGAAGCTCCTGACGGGTGGACAAAGTGGGTGGTTCCCGGCTATGAATATATTTATGCGGAACGTGAAAATGAGGACACTTTTTCAGAGGTGATAAAGTATCTGGGAGATAATGGTCTTCAACTGACAGGGGCAGTTCATGATTTTACTTGTCCGCAGACTGGAAAGGGATATATGTTTTTTCCGATTAAAAAGCTGTAAAGAGATAAGAGCTGAGAGATATGGATAATATCTTACTTCTGCAGGGTATTTATGCATGTCAGAAAACAGCCGGCGCTTATCGTTTAATAAAGGATATACGGAAAAGGGCTTTGCAGAGAAGGTTTTTCATCTGCATTTGCGCAGGGAAGGCGATAACGATGAACTGTATTTCCGTGATTATTTGAATCAATACCCTGATACAGCCAAAGAATATGAAAAGTTAAAACTTGGGTTATGGAAGCAATACGAGCATAACCGTGATAGCTATACGGATGCAAAAACAGATTTTGTAAAGAAATACACTTTAATAGCGAAGGATATTGCAGTTTTTAAAACAATGTAACTAGGACTGGAACTTGGAGGAAACAGATGGAATATATCCCTGCAAAGACAATCGTAACGAAAACGAAGGCTCCTGCAAAATGGTTTGGGATTGATTACAATATGAATATTTACAAGGGCTGCTGTCACGGCTGTATTTATTGCGACAGCCGTTCGGAGTGCTATGGAGTAGATGATTTTGACAAGGTGCGCGTTAAGGAGAATGCGCTGCGGATCATCAGGGATGATTTGCGCAGAAAAACAAGAAGCGGGGTGGTAGGAACCGGAGCCATGAGCGACCCATATAATCCCTTTGAACGGGAACTTGAACTTTCAAGGCATGCGTTGGAATTGTGTGATGCGTTTGGGTTTGGCGCGGCGATTGCGACAAAAAGTTCGTTGCTTTCCCGGGATATTGATATTCTGCAGAGTATCGCAGAACATTCTCCAGTGCTTTTGAAGATTACAATCACAACGGCAAGGGATGATTTGGCAGAGAAGATAGAACCGAACGTTTCACGCCCGACGGAGCGCTTTGAAATGATAGAAAAGCTTGCCAGAGCAGGGCTTTATACAGGCATTTTGCTCATGCCGGTTCTGCCTTTTATTGAGGACAACCGGGAAAATATCGGTGAGATTATCCGGAAGGCAGAGGATACAGGGGTTAAATTTATCTATCCTGCATTTGGCATGACTTTGCGGGGCAATCAGAGGGCATGGTATTTTCAGAAACTTAACGAACAGTTTCCAGGAGAGGGTCTGGTGGCAGCCTACCGAAAAAGGTATGGGGAATACTATGAATGCACCAGCCCACAGGCGAGAAAACTGTGGGAATATTTCTCGGAAGAATGTCAGAAAAGACAGATTGTATACCGCATGGAGGATATTATAAGCCAGTATAAAAGACCATATAAGGTTACGCAGATAACGCTTCCGTTTTAGGTAATATCCAAAACCTCCTAAGCAGACTTGGTCTTATGCCGGAGGATATGTCGGTACACTTGCCGTACAGCCGGATGGTGCGATGAACATGATCCACATGCTCTAAAGCTTGATTCTAATGACCATTCAGAAAGTCCTCCAAGCCATTTTCGATGACCCGGAAGAAATATATTCGGATCTAATTCAGATAGTATATTTCAAGCGAGTTAAGGCAAGGGTTCCTTTATGGGCTTCTAGCATTTTGGTAAAATCAACTCTGGTAGCTGATACACGTTCATTCCGAATTTTTACACAATAACTGTGACAACATATTTTGAAACTGCGCATTTTCCTTATTAGTACTAAAGAAAAAGGCTTTATCAATCCCTTCAACATCTATAACCGCTTGTTTCAAACAGTTTTTTCCTTCCTCAGTATTGGAAATGGAATTTGCCCTTGTATCTGTCTTATGCGGTAAACGATAGATCAGCCCTTTTTTCTCAAGCAGTCTAACGGTAGAAGATACAGTCATAACATCAATCATAGAAAAATCAGAAATCTTTTTTTGTGTAATACATACTTCCTGTTCAGAAAGTTCTTCTATTACAGCTAAAATTACAAACTGTGTATGTGTTAGATTGTATGGCTGTAATATCTGCTTAATTTTCCTTTGCCAAAGCATAGATGACTGCCAAAAGAGTAGTCCTATACTTTCTTTGTGGTTTTTACATTCTGCAAACTTCATAATAACATATTATGCGGAAAAGAGCTTGCGTAGACAACCAGGTATTCCTGCCGCGATGCCTTCCCCCATACCTTTCATTTGGTTTTCTTCTCCGCCCTCAATGGTAACGGTATGTGTAATCGTAACTCCATTTGTGTCCTCTTTCAAGAGATGTCCAAATGTGACTGTAATAGGGCCAAGTTCGGATTTTGTTGTGAAACTTTTCTTATCCGAGCACTCGGTCAGCACGATAGGCAAGTTCGGTCCGTGAGTCATTTCCATAACACCGTAAGTACCAGCACAAAAGGGGCCAGAGAGTTGGACAGATTTAACGCTTTCGTCCCACAAATTCCACTGGGTTACATCGGAATAGAGTTCCCAGACCTTTTCAATGTCAGCTTTGCCTGTAACAGATTTTTCATAGGTAAACATATTTTCTCCTCCTTGTTATAAGTATACTTATAATAAGTGATATTACAATAAAAGTCAAGTGCCATTTTTTAGCTGTTGATTCCAGTATTGTTTTTTCAGCGTATCTATTTTGGAGAGTTTTTCGTTTTTCACCGCCTGGAATCAATCATAGCGGACAAGGCTGCCGCGGTAAGTAAAATGGTATGCATTGTTAATTGACAATTTGTCAGTCGTGTGCTATTCTAATGCATAAGGAGGTACCATATTATGCGTGATGTGAAAGAGCCAGAGGTTCGCAGGGCTGAAATCATGGATGCAGCAATCAGGTTGTTTACCGCAAAGGGATATTTGAATACAACAACACAGGACATCATTGATGAGGTAAAAATATCCCGTGGGCTTCTCTATTATCACTTTAAGAACAAGGAGGATATTTTATACTGCATCATCAATAGATATTCCGAACCGTTGCTGCGGCAGTTGGAGCATCTCACATATGACGAAAGTAAGAGTGCGCTTGAAAAAATTCGGTCTTTTGTTACAATGACTACTATCTCAGATAAAGATATTACGGTCGAAAATTCAGTCCTTCAGGAAGCAGTAAACCTGGAGGAAAACCGCTACATGCTGGATCGGTTTTACCACAGATTATGTAGCTGTGTGATAGAATATTTTGCATATATTCTTGAGCAGGGAAATAAGGAGAATATATTTCATGTGGATTCTCCGAAGGAAACAGCCTCATTTTTAATGACAGGATATATTTTCGTATCCAATGACGTTAAGCTTGCCGGCCGGGACAAAGGGCAATTAGAGAGCTATTTAGAGACATATAAAAAATTGTTGGAAAGAGCATTAAATCCCCAAATACCGCTTTTTTCATAAATCAGAATGAGAGTTTGCAGAATGACAATCTCATTCTATTTTTTCACATAACAACTGACAAAATGTCAGTTTACATCCGATGGATTATGCTATCGGTTATTTTTGAAATACTAACTGACGAAATGTCAGTGAAGGAGGACATATCAATGTTGAAAATTGAACACCTTATAAAGACTTATCCAAACGGAAAAAAGGCTGTTGATGATCTATCCCTATCGATACAGGAGGGGGATATCTATGGATTTATCGGTGCAAATGGAGCCGGGAAAACCTCTACGATAAAAGCTGTGGTCGGTATCCATGAATTTGACCAGGGGGAAATCTACATCAATGGTAAATCCATTCGCACAGATCCGCTGCAGTGTAAAAAAGTACTGGCTTATATTCCAGATAACCCGGATTTATATGAACATTTGACGGGATATCAGTACATTAACTTTATTGCGGATATTTATGATGTGGAACTATCTGAACGAAAGCAGCAGATTGAGAAGTATAGTGAACTTTTTGAGATGAGTTCCAGCCTGGGAAATGTAATTGCATCTTATTCCCATGGGATGAAACAACGGACGGCTATTATTGCTGCCTTGGTTCATAAGCCCAAGCTACTGATTTTAGATGAACCTTTTGTCGGACTCGATCCCAAAGGGGCATGGCATCTGAAACAGACCATGCAAGAGCTTGTACAGAATGGAGGAGCAATTTTCTTTTCTACGCATGTTTTAGATGTTGCAGAAAAACTTTGCAATAAAATTGCCATCATTAAACGAGGAGAGCTGATAACATCTGGGAATATAGAAACAGTCAGGGGGAACCATTCTCTGGAATCTGTTTTTATGGAGGTGCAGGGTCATGAATAAAACAACGCTTCTGTTAAAAACACAGATATATAATTATTTCTCATTAAACGAGCTATTTCATTCCGAAAAGAAAAGGAGCAATTTTGCCTTTATCACAGCAGTTGGGATATTTACATTATTGGCCTTGTTGAGTGGCTATAATATAATGACAGCGCTTGCGCTTGCAAAGATGGGGCAGGCGCAGCTAATTCCGGCTTACATGGTGTCCGTTTCCAACTTTATTATCCTTGTATTTACTGTGCTGCGTTCAAACGGCATACTTTTTGGCTGCAGGGATTATGAGATGCTTTCTTCCCTGCCGGTTCAGGCAAAGGAAATTATCAGCAGTAAATTTGGGTTTCTTTATCTGCTGAATTTCTTGTTAGGGATTCTCTTCATGCTCCCGGCAGGGATTATATGGCAGATTTACGCGTCGGCGCATTTGCTATTCTTTTTCATGTACTTGGCATCTGCCGTTTTTGTGCCTTTTGTACCGATGTGCATTGCCTCTTTGCTTGGAGTCCTGGTTACGGTTGTATCTTCTAAATTCCGAAGGAAAAACATAGTTTCTCTTGTTTTTTCATTTGCAGTTTTAGGAGGTTTGCTGGGGATTGGGATCTACAGTATGCAGACGGGTGCTTCTGGCGGCAGTTTAGGAGTCATCCTCATGGAACAAGTCAGCAGGCTGTATTCCTTATCGGCATGGTTTCGATATACGAATTACTTTTCATTGGCTGGGAATGTTGGGTTCTGGAGCTTATCGGCTTTGGTTTTCTGTATATTTGTAAAAATTGTAGAGTGCCGTTATGCGAGGCTGAATTCTTATGTTTTGCAATACCATGCAGCCTCCCCAGGAAGGAAAGCCAACCTCAAGAAACATTCTGTATTTACGGCTGTGTATCTAAAAGAGATGGGACGTTATTTTAGTTCCTACCTTTGGGTGTTGAATACAGGTCTGGGAGTTGTCCTTCTTTGTGTGACCAGTTTGGCTCTTTGCGTGGTATCTCCTGAAATACTAGGGACGTATGCAGGGATTGAAGATGTGGATTTATTTTTAGGGCAGTATGCCCCTTTAATAATCGCAGCAATGCTTTCAATCAGTTGTCCGGCAGCTTCTGCAATCTCTTTGGAGGGCAGGAATTTATGGGTATTACAAAGCATACCACTATCAAACAAGACATTTATAAAAAGCAAAATTGCCCTTACCCTGACGGTTCATGCTATTGGCTATATGTTGTCTGTCGCTGTGTTTTTGATACGGTTCCAGTTTAATGCCATTTGGTCATTCACACTTTTGGCTGTACCGGCATGTTATTCGGTATTTACTGCGGTACAAGGAACTTATATAAACTGCTGTTTTCCCAGATTTGATTGGGATAATGAGATGGTAGTGGTAAAGCAAAGCATATCTGTTATTTTATCTGGCGTAATTGGAATGATATGTATTGCTGTACCAGTATTACTTCATTGGTTTTTAGGGCTTCCGAATGTGGGAGTGTTGTGGGGGATGGCGGCTATTCTTATAGTTCTGTCGGTTATTCTCTATTTTAAAGCATGTGGTAAAAAAATTATTTAATGTACGAGGAGGGTGTTGCTATGAAAAAAAGTATCTTGAAGGATGTGATCGTGTTTTTGGTTATGCTGGCAGTAGTAGCGATTGTATGCTGCTTTCTTCCAGACAGTATTCCAATCCATTTCAATGCGCAGGGAGAAGCAAATTTGTTCGTGAATAAATGGTTTCTTCTTCTGGGAACGGTGATACCTTACTCAGTTTATTTTCAGTTTTTGCGCCATGGCGGAAAGGGGGATAAATGAGCGGAAAATATCCATACCAAAAGCTTGCCAAGAAGTTGAAATACCGTATATTGAGAGTTTATTATAAGCCAGGAACACTTCTGCCGGTCATCCGTACTCTGGCAGAACAAGAGGGATATAATCCGGCTACGGTTCGGCGGTCACTTGAAATGTTGAAGCAAGAAGGTTTGGTAGTTTGTAAAGATACGTTAGGTTTTTCAAAGCAGGAAATTTTAGTAATGCTCCAAAAGTATATGAATGGATGAAAAGGTTTGCAAAAATTGCCTCTCATTCTGCAAAAATGGAAAGGCCTGTTGTTTTGGGCAAATGTAAGTGATAGAATGAAAAACTGAGGTGGCAATCATGCAGATAGAATTATTTTCAGATAAATATAAAGTTCATACACTTACCAACAAGAACATAGATGAAATATATAATCTGCAAAGCCAGAATGTCCTGTTCTATGAATATTGCCCGCCTTTTGTTACGCGGCAGGCCATTCAGGAGGATATGAGGATATTGCCACCTGGCAAAGTGATTGAGGATAAATATTATATCGGGTTCTATCAGGATGGGAAGCTGATTGCGATCATGGATCTGATTGATGGTTATCCGGAAAAGAGAATCGCATATATCGGATTTTTCATGACAGATACTTCGGTGCAGAATCAGGGAATAGGAACGGAGATTATTGATTATCTGTGCAGACATCTTTGCTCCCTGGGATATGAGTCGGTTCGGCTGGTCTGGATAAAGGGAAACCCGCAGTCGGAACATTTCTGGCTGAAAAATGGTTTTACGCCATTGATGGAAACAACGAACAATGCTGCATATGAAGTCATCCTGGCCGAAAGGAGATTAATACGTGAGTAAGGCAATAAACGAGAAATTAGTGGTTTGGATTGAAGAAAAAGTAAAACGTGAATATGCAGAGGATATCAGTCTGGTATTGCTGTATGGGTCATTCATAAATGGAACTGCAAATCCTAAATCAGATATAGACTGTTATTTTAGTCCCAGGACGGAGCGGGGGTATGAGCTGGCAAAGACTTTTATCCTTGCGGGCGTAGGGTATGATATCTTCCTGATGGACTGGGAACGTGCCGGGAACATTGCGGAGCTGGAAGAATGTCTGATTCCGCTTGTCGGAGATGTGAAGATCATTTATTCTTCTTCAGCAGAAGAACTAAAGCGGTTTCAGCGGCTGCAGGCCAAAATGAAACACAATCTGGCAGACAGGCAGGTCTCGCAGGCCGCTGCACGAAAAAGAGCCGAAGCTGCTTATAAGCTGTATCAGGATATATGTAAGCCGAATCCGCTTGCGGAGATCCGGAAACTGGCCGGACATATCATTATGCAGTTAGCTGATGCCGTAGCAATTTACAACCATGACTACTTTCACCGCGGCCTGAAAATGCAGTTCAGGATTTACTGAAGCTGCAGAAAGAAAAGGACATACCGCTCCGGATCTGTGAGGAATACTTACATACTATTCAGGCAAAAACGGCAGAGGAATCTATCCGGCACAGCTATGGGATGCTTTGTACGGTGGGAGAGTATATTGGAGTAGGCTTTTCGGAGGAACTGGCAAGGGATGACGGGGAATCAGGAGAAACAGCCGAAAATAAACCTGGCAGTTAAGGCTGCAGAGGATGATTTGCTCGGAACTGGGCGAACCATTTTGGCTGAAGCTGGCAGATGGCCTTGCCGGATATGGAAACCGAGGCTGACTGCAAGTGCCGCAACATGTATTCATTTATAAGCCGGTTAGAAACGATGGCAGATGAGAAAACTGTAAGGAGAATTCTTTACAGAGTGCGGCATGGATTAAGGCGTTCCTTGACAGTGAGCTTGAGGGCAGAGTGGTACGATCTGTGCTGAACGGAGATTTGACCTGCGAGTATGAAATTATGATTCCAGAGGAAATTATGAAGACAGAGAATGAATAAGATCTGCTAAGAGATATGGGGTGTTTGGATGGTGGAGGAGTATAAAATGTTGTTAGAGTTTATAGTATTATCGGTAATTGGTATTGTTTTTTTTATAATCGGCTGGCTTATTTGGAAATGGGAGAAGATAAATCTCATACATAACTACCATTATAAGAATGTAGCAGAAGCGGATAAAAAAGCATATACAGCACTCATGGGAAAAGGTGCGATCACAATTGGAATAGGAATCATTCTTACAGGAATTATTGATTTTATTACACAGACTGGATGGGGGGATTGCATTTGGAGGTTGTTTTATCGGTGGATTGGGGCTCATGATTTATGCAGGGATGAAATATAATTAGTGGAGATGAT
>OFGQ01000571.1_pt1 | contig 29503 bp, 41 predicted proteins | sample 1521791 | NCBI WGS metagenome assembly OFGQ01 (sample SAMEA3504116, study PRJEB24116) | mouse gut metagenome | biome: mouse gut; feature: mouse-associated habitat; material: faeces | place: Denmark | collected 2011 | reverse complement strand
AGATGGATCGAAGTGAGCGGGACGGTTGCCCAGGACGGGAGCGTCATCCTGCCGCCTGGGGTACTGGAGACCATGGGGGCAGGGCCAGGGGATCCGGTGTATCTCGCCTATGGCAGCCAAAAGCCTGTCCGGGCGGAGAACAGCTATGGGAGACTGTTCCTCTCTGCAGAAGGTTTTTGGAAGGCCGAATGTATGGAACCGCTGGAAGAGACGGAGATGAAGCTGCCCCATGTGCTGTTAGAAAAAGCAGGGATCCCACTGGATGCAGAGCTGGTGGTCCAGACCGTGGAAGGGGCGGTTCTGATCGGGAAGGAGGAACCACTGACTGCAGCCAGAAGGCCGTTTTACGGAATGCTCCGGCTGCTGGACATGACAGAGAAAGAGGCCATGGAGATCTTGGAGAAAGGAGGATTTTTGGATGGGTAAATCCGTGTACAAGCTGCTGGATCAGAAAGGACGGGTGTTGATTCCGAAGGAAATGCGGAATGCAGCCGGGATGGAGTATGGGGACATCGTTGGCCTGGGATTACTGGATGGAAAGGTGTCGGTGCGGAAGGTCAGCATCGTTGAAGTAGGAGATCAGTCCCCGGAGGCGGTGGAAGCCTATGTCCGGGCGGCCATCCGGACCATGCCGGATGATACCCGTCTGAGTCTGATCTCCGATTTATCCGGGCTGATGCGCCAGAAGGAGGGATGAAGGGATGGAAAGACAGACAGAAGAAAAGGATGAAAAGCGGGCCTATGCAGCAGAGGACTGTGAGGAAACAGGATATGACATGTGTCTGACAGGAAAAGTGATCGTGGCCTGCCCGGATGTATTTCCCGGTAACTGTGGGAACCAGCTTTATTTCTGCACAGGAGGGAGAGGGGCAGAACCGGATTCCGTGGAGCATACCGTGTCAGGAGGCAGCCTGGATAACGGGGAGGTAACCCGCTTCCGGCGATCCCAGATCCTGGGAACCTTAAAGCCGCAGCTTCTTCCGGAACAGGCAAAGCTGCAGATGTCCCAGATCCGACCCATCGGGGCGCTCCCGTTAGAAGGGCATGAACCGCTCTATTCCGGATACAGTTTTCTGGAAGACGGGCGCTATGCAGCCGGGGTCTGGCTGTGCAGCGAGAAGGAAGCCATGGACTATGTTGAAATGCAGAAACCCTACCAGCATAAAGTGATGCTGTGTGACCGGGACGATTTCTGCGTGATGGAGGTAGTGGACGGGAAAATGGTGTTCCCGGATGAAGCAGACTTACGGAAGCTGCAGGGGCAGGCGGACGGCGGGAGCATGGAACTCACATAGGAAAGGAGGGATGCCCTGTGCGGGGGATACGCATGGAAAACGGAAGGATCCTGTACTTCGGGAATCTGGCCGGGTATGTCACCGGGAACAAGGCCGTGGTGGACCCGCTTTTTTCCGGTGACGGGCTGAACCGTTTTCTGGAGAAGCAGAAAGGGATCCGAGAGGTGGAATGGAGGGACGGCGTCTATGACCGCCTGATGAATGGGCAGGATGATCTGTCGGACGGCCCGGTGTTAAAGAACATCCGGATCTGGCAGCTGAAGCCGTCCGTGGACGTGCATATGAAGTTCATCGGCTATGACCGGATGCGGGAGCGGTTCGGGGAGCCTTCGCCGGAGGATTACCAGCTGGTGTTTGACGGGGAGGCCGAGACCAATAACCTGGAGGAGATCTACAACAAGTTCAACGCGGGCCTGCATCCTCCGGGATATACGGGCCATTCTCTGTCCATGTCGGACGTGATCGAGCTGTATGACGGGGAGGGGAGCGAATTCCACTACGTGGATGAGCGGGGCTTTCAGACCATCGCCTTTGGCGGGCCGGAGCCGGCGCAGAGTCCCATCATGCAGTTGTAACAGAAGTGATCGCGGTATGTCCGTGAGAGGGCAGACAAAAAAGAAAAGAGGAGGAACCATACCATGAAAAAGAGGATCAGGAATTTAAGGAACAGCGTATCCGGCAGGATCTTTGCCGGGTATATGGCACTGAAAGAGCAGAAGGGAGAAGGGTTCGTGGATACCGCCATCAAGATCCTGATGGCGGTGGTCATCGGAGCGCTGGTGCTGGCGGGGCTGTATGCCCTGTTTGACGAGACTGTGCTGCCCACGCTGACCCGCCGTGTGCAGGAGATGTTCAGCTACTCAGGCTGACAGCCGGAAAGGAGATGGAAATGGCAAAAACACAGAAAACAGCAACAGTGCAGCCAGCGGCAGCCGTGCAGGAAAGAGGATATGCCCCTCTCCAGTATGATGTAAAAATCCATTCCCTCTATCCGGAGGGGAGTTGCCGGGCTTCGGCCTCGGTGAACTTAAACGGGAGCTTCGCCATCCGGGGACTGAAGGTCATGGAAGGGACAAACGGCCTGTTCGTCTCCATGCCAAGCTACCGGACCGGAAACGGAGAGTATAAGGATATCTGTTTCCCCTGCACCAAAGAGTCCAGAAGCCAGCTGAATGAGGCGGTATTACATGCCTACCACCAGTCCCTGTCCCAAAACCAGAATCAGGATCAGGGAAACCAGAACCAGCCGGTGTCGGATCAGGGCCAGGCAGCACCTCAGATGAGCATGTGAGAGAAAGGGGAAGGCTGTGATGACATTTTTTGAAAAAGAAATGAGGAAGCTGTTCCAGCATGGGCTGTCTTTTCAGGAGACCATCTTCGCCGGCCGCGCATGTTATGGCAAGCTGAATGAAGATATCCGGGTACGGATGGAGTTTGCCACCGAAGGGGTGGCAGACCATTATTCCGCTCTGAAGGTGACCCTGCTGAACCGGAAGGAGGGACCGATCGACAGCCTGCTCCTGCGGTTTTCGGAGGTGCTGGGCAGAAAGCAGACCACAAATCCCAACTTCCGGGAAGGGATGTTTCCTCATATCTGGAAAGACGGGAATGACTTTGCCTGGTATGTCTGCCAGCCCACGGCGGCGGACTATAAGACCCTTGCGGATGCGGTGGGCAGTTATACATCCATGTTCCAGGGAGAAGATCTGTCCCAGGGCATGGGCGATATGACATTGTAGTGGATATGCTTCGTTTTATGGGAAATCCTTGTTGGTATTGGTCATAGCTATTCCGCCCGGTTTTCCATATACTTGGCTTACAGGAAGGAGAGACGGCTATGGAAAAACGGAAAAACTTATGTGCCATGCTCCCGGAGGAGCTGCACGGGAGAGTCAAGCAGGAGCAGGAGGCCCTTGCGCTGACCCTGGCGCAGTATGTGGAGATGGTACTGGAGGAGCATTTTAAGAAAGGCGGGAAAGAGATGGCAAACGGGACAAGGACACTGGCATTCCAGGTATCGGAGGAGCTGTTCGCACGGGTGAAGGGATACCTGGCAGAGCATCCGGGACTGAGCCAGAGGGAGTTTGTGATCGGTCTGATCACGAGGGAACTGGAACGGTACGAGGAAGAAGCGGCTGAAGAAAATAGGACGGAGGCCGAAGGAGCCGAAAGGAATAACGATGAGGCGGGAGAAGCCAGGGAAGAGCAGGAAGCAGATACAGAAGCATCATAGAGGAGAGGGAAGGCCGCCGCTTTTTGTGGCGGCTTTCTACAGGAAAGAAGCTCTGAAGCCCCATGGGGATTTAGATAAAAAAGAAGATGGAGGAAAAAGAATGCCGAGAAGAGATGACCAGACACAGAGGACAGCCGTACAGGCTTCCCAGCAGGAAGCAGCACAGCCGGAGGTTCTGCCGGTAACCGGGGTGGCGATCCACACGGACAGCCGGAGGGGAGAATTCCTGGCCACAGCAGATGTGGAGCTGGCAGGCATCTGCACCATCCGCAACGTCAAGATCAAGGAGGATGACTACGATCTGACGGTGGTGATGCCCAGGACGAAAATGGCGGACACCAGGGAATACAAGGATGCCTGCTTCTTTGAGAGCCGTGGCCTGCGGGAACAGTTCGATCAGGCGGTGCGGGAGGCGTATACCCAGACCCTGGCCATGCAGGAGGAGCAGGCTTCAGGAGAGGAACAGACTTCTGGGGAAGCGCAGACTGTGGGAGAAGGGCAGGTTTCCGGGGAGGAACCGGACCTGGACGATGCCAACTTCCAGGAAGAGGAGGAACCGGAGCAGGAGGAGGGCATGGGCGGGATGTCCATGTAGCAGCGGCAGGCAGGAGATCGACAGAAAACGGAGAGAATCAGAAACCAAAGAGACCAATGAAATGCGGCAATCTCCCGATGGAACGGGAGGTGCCGGATGAGGCAGGCGCATCTGTACGCCTGCCTCCGTCTGTTTTATCAGCAGAAAAAGGAGGAGATGATTTTGAGAAAAGTAATGATCCAGTTAGGAAACCGTGTGTCCCGCAGGGCATTCCAGATCCGTCAGGCTCTCACCAACAGGTCAGGGGAAGGGTTCGTGGATACTGCCATCAAGATCCTGATGGCAGTGGTCATCGGGGCGCTGGTGCTGGCAGGCCTGTATGCGCTGTTCGATGAGACAGTCCTGCCCACGCTGACCCGCCGTGTGCAGGAAATGTTTAACTATGCCGGCTAGGGCTGGTATAGCCCTGATCCTGCCGGCTCCCTGGCTTGTGTCCGGGATACAGGGGGTGGCCATCCAGCCGGGGCAGATTCTGGCCTTGATGCAGATAATTCTGTTTGCGGCGCTTTTACTGGCAGCGGCCTGGATTGACTGCCGGAGGCATATCATCCCGGATATCCTGAACCTGGGGATTGCTCTGTCAGCGCTGCTGTGTTTCCGGCCAGCGAATCTCTGGGGACTCCTGGCTGCGGTACCTTTCCTGGTTGCGGCCATGGGCGGAGGGATGGGCGGTGGAGATGTGAAGATGGTGGCAGCCTGCGGCCTGGTCCTGGGGTTCTGGGATACCATATTCGGATGCGTCATCGGGCTGCTTTTGATGCTGTGTTCCTGCCTGGTCGTTTCAGGAGGGCTGCGGGGGAAGGAAGCCCGGCCCATGGCTCCATTTCTGTCCGCTGGCTTTCTGGCAGCTTATTTTCTCCCATAGGGAGAGAGTGTGTTTCTTCTGGGGAAAATGTCAACGATCTGTGACAGGGGGCATTTTGGAAACTGTTTTTGGCTGTCGGATCCGGCAGTCTGTTTTTCTTTCGGGGAAGGAGGAGATGTGTATGAAGAAGATCCTGCTTGTTGCAGGTGTCCTTGCTTCGGTGTCCGCTGCCGTGTTCTGTGTGCTGCGCCGCCGTAAGAAGCATTATGGATCGCCCTGCTAAAATGAAACTGTAAAAATGGAGAGGATGCGGCAGGCCGGAAGAGATATGGTCTGCCGCATGTTCTATCGGAGGAAAAGGGTGAAAGAAAAATATTTTACCCATACCTGTTTGTGTTGTGAAACGCGCACAGAATGGAGGAAATTATGAGCTTTTTTAAGAATCGGACCGTGATCGGGGTGATCTGCATCATCCTTTCTCTGGTCATCTGTTTTGCGGTAACCCCGCTGTTTAACAAATCCATGAGCCAGAAAGTGGAGATCGTCCGGGTGGTGAAGGAGATCCATATCGGGGATGAGATCACAAAGGACATGGTACGGATGGTGGAGGTGGGCGGCTACAACCTTCCGGATGGTGTGGTAAAGGATACAGCAACAGTCATCGGCAGGTTTGCTTCTGCAGATATGGTCCCCGGCGATTACATCATTGGCTCCAAGATCGCGGATGCCCCTGCGGCGGAGAATGCCTATCTCTACAGTCTGAACGGGGAGAAGCAGGCCATCTCCGTCACGGTCAAGGCCTTTGCCAACGGTCTGTCTGGCAAGCTGATGAGCGGGGACATTGTATCGGTCATTGCCCCGGACTATAAGAAGCAGGGCGTCACGGTTATCCCGGCAGAACTACAGTATGTGGAAGTCATCGCGGTAACCGCCAACAGCGGCTACGATGCCAATACCAGGGAGCAGGCGGAGGATGAGGACCGGGAGCTTCCGGGAACGGTCACTCTCCTGGTGTCCCCGGAACAGAGCAAAGTGCTGGCGGATCTGGAGGCGGACGGAAAGCTGCACCTTTCCCTGGTATACCGGGGAACGAAGGAGAATGCGGGGAAATTCATAGAAGCCCAGGACGAACTGCTGGAAGCGCTGTATGCCCCAAAGGAAGAGGACAGCGAAGGGGAGGAAACAGAAGGAGAGAAGACGGAAGAAGGGGAAGCGGAAGGCACAGGAGATGCGGCGGATCCCAAAGAGACACAGGAATCCTCAGAACAGAAAGAAGGAAGCAGCGAAAAAACAGAGGACACAGCGAACACGGAGGGAGACAGGGAGGCTCCTGCCAGCGGGGACGGGGAGGAGCAGTAGATGAACTTTAAAAAGAACGGGATCTTTGGCCGCAGGGAGGATGGCGGCCAGAGGGAAGCGGAGTATGACGGATACGGCTCCCCGAACCAGGTGCTGGCAGTCTGGGGAAGCCCAGGCAGCGGCAAGACCACGGTGGCGGTGAAGCTGGCAAAATACCTGGCAGGGAAGAAGAAAAATGTGATCCTCCTGCTTTGCGACATGACCGCCCCCATGCTGCCCTGCATCTGTCCGCCCGGAGAACTGGAATGCGAGCATTCCCTGGGCAGTGTCCTGGCGGCGGTGCGGGTGTCGGAATCCCTGGTGAAGCATAACCTGGTCACCCATAAGAAATACGGCTGCCTGACCTTCCTTGGGATGTTAAAGGGGGAAAATGAATACACCTACCCGCCGTTTACGGCCAGCCAGGCATCGGAGCTGCTCCAGTGCCTGAAAGGGATCGCGCCTTATATCATCATCGACTGCGGCAGCTATATCGCCAATGACATCCTTTCCGCCGTTGCCCTGATGGAATCCGATGCAGTCCTCCGGCTGGTGAACTGTGACTTAAAGAGCATCAGCTATCTGTCCAGCCGGCTCCCGCTCCTTCGGGACAACAAATGGGATGCGGACAAGCAGTATAAGGTGGCCAGCAACGTAAGGACGGATGAGGCCAGCGATCATGCGGAACAGGTGCTTGGGAATGTGACCTTCCGTCTGCCCCATTCCCCGGAGCTTGCCAGACAGACCCTGGCCGGGAACCTTCTGGCGGATCTGTCTCTTCGGGACAGCCGGGGCTTTAGGAAGGAGCTGGAAGCAGTCAGCAGGGAGGTGTTCGGATGTTAGGGGAAAAAAGATCGCAGGAACTGTTTGGCCCGGCAATGGGGCAGGCGGTTTCCGGGAATGGGCAGAGGGCAGGCATGGCGGATGGAAGGGACAGCCAGGATACCAGGACGGTAGAGGGACATATCGGAAACAAAAACGGGAGGGGAGAGTCCGAAAGAATGTTGGATGCAAATGGGGGATCCGGAAGAAGCAGGGAGGAGGATTCTGAACTATCTGTGATAAAAGAGCCTGGAAAACCGGCAGAAAAAGAAAACTTTGCTGCTCCGGCATTTCCTTCCCGAACCCGGATCCCGACTGCAACGGTAGGCGTGACCAATACCCAGGCACACGCAGCTCCCCTGGAGCCTCCGGCTGTCCTGGATGTGGAGGAGGAAGACGAGGCGGTGCAGTTCCAGCAGGGCGGGACGGCACTTAGGACCCATGACCTGTTCTTCTCTCCGCAGGACAACGCCAGGGACTTCTCATCTGTCCTGCAGGAAGTACAGGAGTACATCTCCAGTAAATATTCCACGCTGATCATGGATGAGGGCGGGGAGGATACCAAGGCCCAGATCAAGCGCTATATCACCAAATATGTGCAGGACTACCGGATCGCCGTCAAGGGCATGAGCGGCCAGGAACTGGTGGACACCATCTATACGGAGATGGCGGAGTTCTCCTTCCTGACCCGATATGTGTTCGGGGCCGGCATTGAGGAGATCGACATCAACAGCTGGAAGGACATCGAGGTCCAGTATGCCGGCGGGGAGACGAAGAAGCTGGAAGAGCGGTTTGAAAGCCCACAGCATGCCATCAATGTGGTGCGCCGGATGCTGCATACCTCCGGCATGGTGCTGGACAACGCAAGCCCTGCAGTATTGGGGCATTTAAGCAAAAACATCCGGATTGCCGCCATGAAGACCCCGCTGGTGGATGAGGACATCGGGGTGGCGGCTTCCATCCGTATCGTCAATCCCCAGTCCATGCAGGCCTCCGACTTTGTAAAGGGCGGCACGGCGACAGGGGAGATGCTGGACTTTTTAACGGAATGTGTCCGCTATGGGATTTCGGTCTGTGTGGCGGGGGCTACCAGTTCCGGAAAGACCACACTGATGGGCTGGCTTCTGACCACCATCCCGGATAAGAAGCGGATCTACACCATAGAATCCGGCTCCAGGGAACTGGCCTTGGTGCGGGAAAAAGAGGGGAAGGTGAGCAATTCCGTGATCCATACCCTGACCCGCGACAGCGAGAATGACCGCCAGCGGGTGGACCAGATCGCCCTTTTAGACATGGCCCTGCGCTTCAATCCGGATGTGATCGTGGTGGGGGAGATGCGGGGGCCGGAGGCCAATGCGGCCCAGGAGGCAGCAAGGACCGGCGTGGCGGTGATCACCACCATCCACTCCAACAGCTGTGAGGCCACCTACCGGAGGATGGTGTCCTTATGCAAGCGTGCAGTGGACATGAGCGATGAGACGTTGATGGCCTATGTGACGGAGGCCTACCCCATCGTGGCCTTCTGCAAGCAGCTGGAGAACCGGCAGCGCCGTCTGATGGAGATCATGGAATGCGAGATCTGTGCCGATGGGAGCCGCCAGTTTCGGCCCCTGTTCCAGTATGAGATCACGGAGAACCGGATGGAGGAGGGGAAATTTATCATAGAAGGCAGCCACAGAAGGGTCAATCCCATTTCGGAGGGACTGGCCAGGAGGCTGACCGAGAACGGGATGCCTGGCAGTGTGCTGGAGCGCCTGAAAGGAGGGGGAGAGCAATGACCATGATCCAGTTATTAGCCTGTGCCGGGATGATTGCCGGCTCTTTCTTTCTGCTGCGTCTAAGACCGGTGGAGTTTACGGATGACCTGTTTTCCTTTCTTCTGCGGAAACCGAAGACGTTGAAGGAGGAGATCAACGAGGCCACCAGAAGGAAGAAGCCAGGGATTCTGAAGAAGGAAATCACGGAGGCCCAGGACATCCTTGTGATGACCGGGAGAGGAAATCGATTCTCTCTTGTCTGTGCGGTGAGTCTTGCCCTGTTCGCCGCAGGCGGCTCCTTTGCCATCATGATCGGGAACTTTTTTCTGGCACCGGTGATGGCCTGCGGTTTTCTGTTCGTGCCGTTCTGGTATGTGCGCCTGACCGCAAACCACTATAAAAAGAATGTATCAGCGGAACTGGAGACGGCGCTCTCCATCATCACTACGGCATACCTGCGCAACGAAGACATTTTGACGGCGGTGGAGGAAAATCTGCATTATTTAAATCCGCCCGTCCAGAACGTGTTCCGGGATTTTGTCACCCAGGTAAAGATGGTGAACCCGGATGTGGAGGCGGCGCTGAAGGTTCTGCGGGGCCGGATCGAGAATGACGTGTTCGAGGAATGGTGTGATGCCTTAAGCGACTGCCAGCTGGACCGGAGCTTAAAGACGACCCTGACTCCCATCGTGAACAAGATGTCCGACATGCGGATTGTGAACGCAGAGCTGGAGTTTCTGGTGACGGAGCCGAGAAAAGAATTCATCACCATGGTTTTTCTGGTGATCGGCAACATTCCGCTGATGTATTTTCTAAACCGCAGCTGGTATGAGACACTGATGTTCACGCCGGTGGGGCAGATCATTCTGGCGGTGACGGCGGCCCTGATCTTTGTTTCCACGGCCCTGGTCATCCGTCTGACCAAACCGTTAGAGTACAGGAGGTGATACAGGTGACAACCATGTTGATGATGGGGCTGCTGGCGGCCTTTGGGGTGCTTTTGGCAGGAGGGCTGTTCTTTGTGACAGCGGATCTGCTGCGCCTTCCCTACCTTCGGACCTCAAAGGCCATGGTCAATACGGGCAGGGAGAAGAAGACAGCGGCGAAGACGCTTGAGACCTACCTGCTGACACTGGCGGCCAGATTTTCCCCTTATATCCGGATGGATGCCTATAAAAGGAGCCGTCTGAAAAATATCTTAAAGGCCAGCGGGCTGAACCTGGAGCCGGAGGTCTATCAGGCCTATGCGCTTGTGAAAGCAGGTGCCGTGATGCTGGGGATCCTCCCGGCGTTGCTTGTATTCCCCCTGCTGTCAGTGATGGTGGTGTTCCTTTCCGTGATGGTTTATTTTAAGGAGATCAACCGTGCGGATGAGCTGCTTGCGAAGAAACGGGGAGTCATCGAGACGGAGCTGCCCCGGTTTGTATCTACCATCGAGCAGGAATTGAAGAACAGCCGGGACGTGCTCTCCATCGTGGAGAACTATAAGAAGAATGCGGGAGAGCAGTTTTCCGGGGAACTGGACGTGCTGGTGGCGGACATGCGCTCCAGCAGCTATGAGGCGGCCCTGACCCGGTTCGAGGCCAGGCTCAATTCCCCCATGCTCTCCGATGTGGTCCGGGGGCTCATCGGGGTGCTGCGGGGAGATGACGGAGCCATGTATTTCCAGATGCTCTCCCATGACTTCAAGCAGCTGGAGCTGCAGCGGTTGAAGAAGGAGGCCCAGAAGATCCCGCCGAAAATCCGGGTGTTCAGCTTTGTGATGCTGATGTGTTTCCTGTTCATGTATCTGGCGATCATTGTGATTGAGATCATCAAATCCATGGGGAGTATGTTTTAGGGGAGGTGAAAGATGCCGCCAAAGCCGGTCAGTTATAAGGGAAAGGAATACGGCTCCAGGAAAGAATTGTGCCAGGAGTATGGAATTGATGAGAAAAGGGTGACAGGACGCCTCTGTTCAGGGTGGACACTTGAGGAGGCCGTGGAGACTGCCCTTGGAGAGAAGGTGACCAATGGGATCCAGACAGAGTATGAGGGTGTGCAGTATCCATCTTTAAGCTCCATGGCGGAAAAGCTGGACCTTCCGCTTTCTATCCTGCAGCATGCCTACTACCGGACAAAGGATATCGGACAGTCCGTGGAATATGCTAGAGAATATGCCAGCCGTGACATGGCGGTATGGGGGAAGGAGTACCAGAGCCTATCCCAGGTCGCCATGGTGTTTGGCATCAGCCACTATCATCTGGTCAGCCAGGTACGGGAAGGGGTAAGGCTCCAGGAAGCAGTGAAGAAGGCGCTGGAGACGGAACCTGTTCAATTCCAGGGAAAGACCTATGAACATTTCGGGGACTTGTGTGCCGCATACCGGATACAGCCGGCCAATGTGTACTTCCGTCTGGAATATGGGATGGATCTGGAGGAGGCACTGACACGGCCTGTCAAGGGGACGGGAAAGAAAAATAAGGTGACCTATCGGGGGGAGGCGTATGAGAGCCAGATCGACCTGTGCCGGGTTTACGGCATCTCAGTCCTGTGCGTGAGGGAGCAGCTTCGGAGCCAGCCCCTTACTTTTCTGGAGGAGTTTGATGTCTTAAACCAGATGAAGGAACGGCTGGGGATGGGGAAGGAGGAGATGCTGAACTATATTCCCCACTGCCGGATCCGGGGAAGAAACTATAAGACCATGGCAGGACTCCTGCGGGAGTTTGGCATCACTGCAAGTGCTTTCTATACCCGGAAATGTCGGAACGAGGACAAGGATGTGTTCACTGTCCTAAAGGAGATGCAAAAGGAAACAAGGAGGGCCTATGTGGTGGATGGGAAGCCCATGCTTCAGGAGGAACTGGAGAAGATGGGGTATACGAAATACCGGATCAGCCGGCTGGCCAGAGGAGAACTTCCCAAATATCCAAGGCTCCAGGGATTCGACCTGGACACAGGATGTATGGATGGGGAGAAGCTGTACTATAAGATCCTGAATGAAAAACTACAGGAAGCCGGGCAGGTGCCAGGGGAAGAGATAGAAATCAAAATGGAGTGAAGGAAGGAGGGCCAATGACTGAAGAACAGAAAGAAAAAAAGAGCAGGGAGCGTCTGCTGGAAGGACTCTGTCAGCTGACTGGGGAGGAAAAGGCACAGGAGGTGAGGGAGCATTGAGGAAACTGTGGAAGGAGGAAAAAGGGGAAGGCTACATCGATATCGCCGTGCTGGTGCTGTGCGTCTTTCTGGTTTTGGCCCTGTCCGTAAAACTCCTGCCGGTATTCATTGCCAAACAGCAGCTGGATACTTATGCTACAGAGCTGTGCCGAGAGGCGGAGATTTCCGGGCGGGTGGGGAGCGAGACCAGCAGGCGGGCGGCGGTGTTGACGGAGCAGACGGGCCTGACACCGGAGATCCAGTGGTCAGGGAGCGGGCGGATCCAGCTGAACGAGGAGGTCAGTGTCCAGCTGACTTACCGGTATGACCTGGGGCTGTTCGGCAGCTTCGGCTCCTTTCCGGTGACGCTGAAGGCAGAAGCCTCCGGAAAATCGGAGGTGTACTGGAAATGAGGAAGCTGAAGGAATGTTTCAGGGATGAGAGCGGAGTGTCCTTTCCTCTGGTAATCGCTATTATCCTGGCTCTGCTTTTGATTCTGTGCGGGGTCATGGAGTATCTGCGTCTGAACCTGATGGCTGCCGGCGTGAAGGAAGCGGTGCAGGATGCCATCGTGGTGGTGGTCAACGACAATTACGCCAACGTGTACCATGGGGTGCGGGAAGGGTATTCCGGGGGATACACAAGCGATGGTTCCGGCTTTGAGGCCACGGTGGATGACGGGGACATTTACTATGAGCTGGACCGGGTGCTGGGTACCCATTCAGAAGGCGGTGCCCATGTCAAATATGCGGAGGGTGTGCTGGAATATAAGATCACCGACCTGCAGGTGACCATCCGGAACGCGCCCCTGGCCCCGTCAGATCCCCGGAATGCCCAGCGCTTCGAGGCGGATGCCCTGGTCACGCTGGAGGTGCCGGTGCGGTTTGCCGGGAAGGTGTTTCCGTCTCTTCGGATGCGTCTGAAGGTACAGGCGGGATATATTGAAGTATTCTGAAAATTCCATACGATAATGCTGGACTTTTGGAAAAACTTCGGGTATGTTGTGTCGTACAAAGAGATGCATACCGGTACTTGGAAACGTAAGATTCACTGAAAAAAGGAGGAGAATCATGAAACCGAATCCAAAACAGAAAAAATGGATGTTGATCGCAGGAGGTGCCGTCATCTGCATCGTACTGGCGGTGGCGATCGGGAGCCGGTTCAGGAAACAGCCTGGGGCGGGGGATGTGATCCTGCCGGAGGAGACCGAGGATACCCGGATTATCCTGGCAGACCTTCCACACAGGGTGGATATCGAACTGGAAAGAACAGAAGGAGAGCGTGACGATCATGAGGCAGAAGAGCCGGAAGTGGTCGTAAGAACAGAAACGGGAGATGCAGAAACAGTGCAGGAGGCCCTTCCGCCTCAGACGGACAGAGAAGAGCAGAAGCTCCAGGAGGAGGTGACAAAGCCGGAGGCTGTCTCGGAGGAGATTCTTCACGACCCTACAAAGAAACCGAATGGGGAGACCGTGGAAGGAGAGCCGGTGCCGGAAGAACATGCGGAAGGAAGCAGGCCGGAAGAGCCGGTGGTGCCGGAGGGTACCCCACAGGCCGGGGATACTTCCGGAGGGCAGATCTACATTCCCGGCTTCGGATGGGTGGAGAACCAGGGCGGAGGCGCTTCGGGGACCACAGCCGGGGATATGTATGAGAATGGGAACAAGATCGGGTCCATGGACTGAGAAACGGTATGGCAGAAAGAAAAAAATCGGACAGGAAAAGGGCATCGTCAAAGTGGCGGTGCTTTTTCTGTCACCGGGAGTTATACCCGTGAGCCAAATGATTTGCCAACACAGTTCCTGTATTTCCATAAAAGATACCGAATCATTTGGCAAATAAGTATGCTCGCGGATATATGTTCCGTGACAGGATTTTGTGAAAAAATATCGTCCGGCGATGCAGGAATGATATGGTCTACGGACAGAAAGGAGCCGAATGAAACAGATTTTTCAGAAGGTGCTGACAGGCATGCTGGTCTGTCTGCTGCTTTTCCCTTCCACCGCCTATGCTGTGGGGGAAGGGAACATTGACAACGGAGGCATGGGGCAGGGAACGAACCAGAACAGCTGGACACCGGGCATGGAGGGTGTGCGGGTGACGGTGGTGGAGGCGGAGGGAGGGACTCCGGTGACCGTGCCCATCGACCTGACCAACAAGCGCTTAAGCAACATCGCCTATTCCTTTGGAAAGGTGTGCAAGATCTCCTACCTGGGAGGGCAGGGGATCGCGCCGGATACCGGAGTCTACCAGTATGTGAACCCCGGCCAGTCCCTGCCCAGGATCATCAGTTCCAAAAGCCTGGGGGCAGCCAGCATTGAGGCGATCAAGAGCTATTTTACAGACGAGCAGGTGGTGCGCAGTATCGCCGGGCTGGTGGGGATGGACTTCGATACCCTGATTGGCGGCAGGTACAAGCTGTTCCTGGAACCGGTGATGTATGTGAAATTCCAGGGCGTGTACGTGGCCATGACCGCCACTGAGGCCGCCTGCTACGATGAGGTGACCGGGGGAGCCGTCCGCAGGGTGCTGCCCACCGTTGCCTTCCAGAACCTGCCGCTGTCCATGTTCCTGGAAAGCGGGGACCTGGGGTTCCCGGCGTGGGGAGGGCCAAGATCCGGCGTCCGGTCCAATCAGGAGGTGAAATCTTCCCTGGGCCTTGGCATAGTCCGGTTCAATGAAGTGGTCACTCCACCGGCAGTGTCTGTCTATGATTACGAATACCGGGTGAATACGGAGGTCATTACTTCGGTCATGGTGCGGGGAGGCCAGGCGGATCCGGACCATCCGGTATCCGTGACCTTCCATGTGGGCGGACGGACCATGCGGGTGAACAACGTGTATTACCCCTCCGGAGACAGCCAGCTGGTGTGGATCCGCTGGACCACCCCGGCCACACCCCAGGTGATGGAGATCACCGTCTCGGCAACCGGCAGGGGGCATGCGGAAAAGAGCGTGATCACTGCCAACATCGTGGATCTGGACCAGAACCCGCCCCCGGATCCCCAGGCAGATGACCGGAATGACGGGTTCACGCCTGGTCCCATGCCGGTAAAGGAGCAGAGAACCTCTTCGGACTGGAGCGTATGGAGGCCCTGGTGGCAGGAACACTGGGTATGGCACAGCAGAGGGGAGGATGACGGCTACTGGTGCGACCATGGCTGGTGGGAGTTTGATCTGGACACCTACCATGCGGGCCTGTCGGCCACTATGGGGATCACACCGGATGGGAAGAACCCCACCGCTTCCGGAAGCACCTTAAAATCCGGTTACGGGATCCAGGAGACCGTGACGGCCAGGGTAAGCACCAGCCAGAGTTCGGCCACCACTCCGGCCCAGAATGCGGTGACGTATTTCCCGGAGTTCCAGTATGGGCGGTTCTGGCGTCTCCTGGAACGGACCGGGAGCGGGTACCAGGCACGGTTTGAGTTTCAGGAAAACGAGTACAGCACCTATCAGCGGAGGACCCATTTCACACCGATCTGGTACCCGGACGGGAGTTATACCCCCTACACCTGGCTCATCGACAGCTGGACCCCTGCCGGGATGCTGTCCATGAACCTGTCGGACAGTGTAAGCATCCGGGGAAATCTGTGGATGGACTGGCATATCGCCCCGCAGGATCCGTCATAGGAGGGCAGGAGCATGGCATATGAGAGGATAAAGCGTCCAAAAGGAGCCGTCTTATACAAAGAGAGAGAACCTGGACGGGATCCGGAAGGATGGTCGGCTGCGCCGTTTCGGGGACCGGGAATGCTGGGTGTGCAGCTGTCTGGAGGATACGCTCCGGCTGATGGAGCTGACAGTGATGCAGGAAGGAAAGCCCTACTATGCAATGGGTGGTATCCTGAAACGCTATCCTCCTTTTGTGCCGGAGGAGTATGTGATCTTAAAGCTGCAGCCCAGGTACCAAAGCGGGGACTGGGTCATTTGGAGACAGGCAATGCCTGTGGATGCGCCGCAGGAGCTTTTGGATCTGGCAGAGGAATTCAGCTTTTTGAAGAAAGGATTCCGGGGAGATTTAAGGTTTTATGGAGAGCCGGAGGTTTTCGAGGTTGCTGATTTCCTGGAAATGAGGACATCCGGGCCGGAGCTTCGGATGGAATAAAAGAACAAATCATCAGAGAAAAAGGAGGAAAAAATCAATGAGAAAGAAAAAATGGATGGCAATGCTGGCAGTAAGCATGCTCCTGGCGATGATGTTCGCCACCACTGCCTTCGCAGCCGGGACCGGGGATGTGGCAGGGGCCATTGAAGGAACCTGGACCACAGCATCGGCCCAGATCAAGACTGTGGTCAACAAGGTGGTGTTCCCGGCCATCGACCTGATCCTGGCCGTGCTGTTCTTCGTGAAGGTGGGGACGGCCTATATGGACTACCGCAAGCACGGACAGATCGAATGGGCGCCACCGGTGATCCTGTTCGCCTGCCTGGTGTTTATGCTGACGGCCCCGCTTTATATCTGGGGGATCATCGGGATCTGAGGAAAGGAAACTGTGCTTATATGCGGCCTGTCTTTCTGGCAGGCTGCGGAAAGGAGGCTGGTATGGATAAGGAGACATTCTGGAAGGTGATCGGGGAAGTCAACCGATGTGTGGAGGATGGTGAACAGGAGGCTGTTCTGGAAGCAACCCAGAGGAAACTGATGGAATATTCTGCTGTGGATATCGCCAGATGGCATGAGATCAAGGGTGTGTATATGCAGCTTGCTGACAGGAACGATCTGTGGGCGGCCTGTGCGGCCACGGGTACCCACTGTACGGATGACGGGTTTATCGACTTTCGCTCCTGGCTGATTTCCCAGGGAAAGGATGTGTATATGCAGGTGCTCCAGGATCCGGATTCCCTGGCGGAGGTGGAAATCCCGAAAGAAGGGGCGGATTTTGAAGCTTATGGATATGTTGCCTTATATGCCTACGGGCAGAAAAAAGAAATCGAGACGAAAGGGCTGGCATCCGTCCTGAAAGACTATCTGACGTGGATCGGAAGAGAAGGGCAGACCAGTGCAGAAGACTATCTGCGTGTACTGGAATATAGAAATGATACCTACCAGGAGATTGACGCACATCCCCTTGGGGAAAAGGAAAAAGATGAGATCCTTTCGGAAGTGGAACTGAGACCGGACATCAGCAGCTGCTGGAACAGGGAGATGCTGCCGGAGATCGTTCCCAGGCTGTGCTGGAAATATGGTGTCGGGCAGGGGATGGACATGTCCTGACAGTCCATGTGTTTTGGTCTCCGGAAAAAGAAAGGAGGAACAGGCAGACCTATGTTTATATGGGATTTTGTGGCGGACACGGTTCTTGGGCAGATCGTGGACTGGATCTACGGGCAGATTATCGGGTTCCTTGGGAACTTTTTTCCGCCATGGGAAATATGGGGGCGGAGCTGTTTGAGATGGCCTGGGTCCAGGCAATCGTGCAGTTCTTTTTCCAGTTTGGATGGGCGCTGTACGGAGTAGGACTTGTGGTGGCTGTGTTTGAGTGCAGCATCGAATACCAGTCCGGCAGGGGCAGCGTGAAGGATACGGCCCTGAATGCCGTGAAAGGATTTCTGGCAGTGGGGTTGTTTTCCGTGGTGCCGGTGCGGCTCTATCAGCTGTGCGTATCCCTGCAGGCCAGCTTTACGGCAGGGATCACGGGCTTTGGGACGGATGTGGGCACGCTTGCCAATAACATCATCGGCACCCTGCAGGATGCGAGTCTGGAGGAGGTCATGAGCAGCGGCGGCGTTTTCGGCGGCCTGACGGAGATCACCAGCCCTATTCTGATGATCTTTATCCTGATCATGATGGGATACGCTACCATCAAGGTGTTCTTTGCCAACTTAAAGCGGGGCGGGATCCTGGTGATCCAGATTGCGGTGGGGAGCCTTTACATGTTCAGCATCCCCAGGGGATACCTGGATGGCTTTACCAGCTGGTGCAAGCAGGTCATTGGATTGTGTCTGACAGCTTTTCTGCAGGCAACGATCCTGATCGCCGGTCTTATGGTGTTAAAGGATCATGCCCTTCTGGGGCTTGGGCTGATGCTCTCAGCCGGGGAGGTGCCCAGGATTGCCGGGCAGTTCGGGCTGGATACCAACACCAGGGCCAACATCATGAGTACGGTCTATGCGGCTCAGAGCGCTATTAACATGACCAGAACCGTAGTAAAGGCGGTGGCAAAATGACAGAGGGTAAATTGGTATATATCGCGTCCCCCTATGCAGGGGATGTGGAAGGGAATGTGGCGTTTGCGAAAGCGGCCTGCCGGTATGCGGCGGCAAAGGGGGATACGCCGGTGGCGGTTCACCTGATGTATCCCCAGTTTCTGGATGACCGGGTGCCAAAGGAACGGGAGGCCGGGCTTAAGATGGGCCGGAGGGTGCTCGCTGCCTGTGAGGAAATCTGGCTGTGCGGGGAACGGATGTCTGCCGGGATGAAAGCGGAGGAGGCGGAGGCTAAAAGGCTGGGGATTCCCATAAGGCTGGTTCCTTCTTCCTCTGTCCGGTCTGTTATGGAATCGGGAGAAAAACAGGAGCATGGAGAAGACATTCAGGGAATGGAGGAGATAAAGCTATGTTAAGAAAGGGGAGCGAACAATGTATATTTATCCGGACCACTTGAAAGCGAAGGCGACCATGTGGCTGTGGCAGCTTAGGGATCTCACCATCGTAGGTGTGGGCGTCCTTCTTTCTGTCCTTGCCATTACCCAGACGGGGATCGTCATCCCGGCGATTCTGACTGCTGTCTATGGGTTTCTGACGATCCGCTTTGAGGATACCAGCATCCTGGATTTCCTCTGCTATGCCGGAGCGTTCTTTTTCCGACAGCAATTTTTTGAATGGAGGTTTCACCAATGAGCAGAAAAGAGAAAAAGGCCAGAGAGCAGAAGCTTTCCACCCGCCAGCTCATCAACACGAAGGCAGTCAGCGATTACAGCCTTAAGACCTATGACGGGGACGATCTGGTGTATTTCATGATCCGGCCCACCAACCTGTCGGTGCTGTCCGATTCCAGCGTGGGGGCCAGGGTGTACGCCCTGATGAATGTGCTGAAGGGTGTGGCGGAGATTGAAATGTTGTGCTTAAACAGCCGGGAGAATTTCGAAGAGAACAAGAGCTTCTTAAGGAAACGGGCGGAGGAGGAGAGGAACCCTGTGATCCGGAAGCTTTTGGAGCGTGACCAGAACTTCCTGGACCGGATCCAGGTGCAGATGGCCACGGCCAGGGAATTTTTAATCATCATCCGGCTCCGCAACGAGAAAGGGACGGAGGTGTTCTCCTACCTGGACCGCATCGAAAAATCCTTAAAAGAACAGGGATTCTCTGCCAGCCGGGCGGGGAGCGAAGACATCAAGAGGATCATGGCCGTGTATTATGAGCAGAACGTGACCAGTGAGAAGTTTGAGGACTTTGACGGGGAGCGGTGGATCATCCCGGATGATTAAGGAAAAATAGTGGGTTACTACCCTGGCAAAAGTGTGGTATACTCTGGAAGAGGGGACAGAAGGGAGGACAGCCCATGGATTATCAGGAATTATTGCGGAAACGGGATGCTTATCAGGAAGGAAAGCATCTCATACCGGAGCTGACCATTGCCAGCTATGAGCGGGCATTTGAGATTGAATATACCCACCATTCCACGGCCATAGAGGGGAACACGCTGACACTGATGGAGACAAAGCTGGTGCTGGAGGACAGGATCAGCGTGGGCGGCAAACGCCTGCGGGAACTTTACGAGCCGATAAACCATGAGAAGGCATTCCACTATGTGAAAGACTGTATAGGCAAAGGATATGCGCTGGACGAGAAGATTATCAAGGATATCCATGCCATGCTGATACAAAACATCATGGTAGGAGGAGTTTACCGAAATGTGGATGTGTATATTTCCGGCGCACAGCACACCCCGCCTTCCCCCAATGAGATGTACCGGCAGATAAAAAATTTCTATGCGGATCTGTCCTGGAAGGGACAGCAGCTGAACCTGATCGAGCTGGCGGCATGGACCCATGCGGAATTCGTAAAGATCCATCCCTACCCGGACGGGAATGGGAGGACATCGAGGCTGATCATGAATTACCAGCTGATGGCAAACGGTTTTGCGCCCATATCCATAGACAAGAAGAACCGGCTGGATTATTTTAACGCACTGGAAGCCTATGCGGTGGAAGGAAATATCGGGCCGTTTGCGGAGATGATTGCGGGACTGGAAGAGGTACAGCTGGACCGGTACCTTGCCATGATCGAACAGGCCCAGGGGATGAGCCAGCAGTTGTAAAAGCAGGATCGTAAAAAATTTAGAGACAGGAAGCGTCAGATGTGAAAAGCATCTGGCGTTTTTTCATGCAGAAAATCAGGACAGGAGGAACAGAATTGAGGAATACAAATACAGACCAGTCCGGACATCCGGGAGATGTTCGCGTGCAGGAGTTCCTGGATATGATTGCCCCTTCGGTGATCAAATTCAACACGGACCATTTCATCTGCGGCAATACATTCCGGTGTGTCTGGGCGCTTAGGGAATACCCTACTTCCACGGAGGAACAGGCCATCTTAAAAAGACTGGGGGAGAAGGACGGGGTGACGCTTCGGATCTATACCCGTCATGTGAATGCCGCAGAGGAGCGGAAGATCATCAGCAACGCCGCCAGCAAGAACCGGATGGAGCGGGCCAACACCAATGACCTGCAGCAGACCGTGATGGCAGAGAGCAACCTGCAGGATGTGGCAACCATCGTGGCCCAGACCCACCGGAACCGGGAACCGCTGCTGCACACGGCAGTGTACATTGAACTGTCTGCCAGTGATTATGACCGTCTGAAGCTGTTACAGACAGAAGTGCTGACAGAGCTGATCCGCTCCAAGCTGAACGTGGACCGGCTGATGCTGCGGCAGCAACAGGGCTTCCAGTCCGTGATGCCCAGCGGAAAAAATGTGTTCCGGGACCAGTTCGAGCGGGTGCTGCCTGCCAGCAGCGTGGCCAATCTCTATCCCTTCAACTACAGCGGAAAGACGGATCCCCATGGCTTCTATGTGGGCCGTGACAAGTTCGGCAGCAATGTCCTGGTGGACTTCAACCAGAGGGCGGAGGACAAGACCAACGGCTCCATCCTGATCCTGGGAAACTCCGGCCAGGGCAAGTCCTATCTGCTGAAGCTGATCCTGTGCAACCTGCGGGAGTCGGGCATGAACGTCATCTGCCTGGATCCGGAGATGGAGTATGAGGATCTGACCAACAACCTGCAGGGGTGCTTCATTGACCTGATGGGAGGGCGTTATATCATCAATCCCCTGGAGCCGAAGGTATGGGATGAGGGGGACGGGCCGGAGGATCCGGATGCCCCGGAGACCTTCCGGATCAGCAGCCGTCTGAGCCGGCACATCAGCTTTTTAAAGGATTTCTTCCGCAGTTACAAGGACTTCACGGACCGGGAGATCGATGTGATCGAGATCATGCTGCAGAAGCTGTACCAGAGCCGGGGGTTAAGCGACCAGACCGACTTCCAGCTGCTGGAGCCGGAGGATTACCCGACCCTTTCGGAGATGTACGATTTTATCGAGGCGGAATACAAAGGCTTTGATGAAAAGGAACGGCAGCTTTATACGGCGGAGCTTCTGCAGAACATCCTTTTGGGGTTGCACTCCATGTGCAAAGGGGCGGAATCCAAGTTCTTCAACGGGCATACCAACATCACGGATTCCACCTTCGTCACATTTGGGGTGAAGGGGCTATTACAGGCCAGCAAGAGCCTGAAGAACGCTCTGCTGTTTAACGTGCTCTCCTACATGAGCAACGAGCTTCTGACTACCGGGGACACGGCGGCCAGTCTGGATGAGTTCTATCTGTTTTTATCCAACCTGACGGCGGTGGAGTATGTGCGGAACTTTATGAAGCGGGTGCGGAAAAAGAATTCGGCGGTCATCATCGCCAGCCAGAACCTGGAGGACTTTAATATCGAGGGGATCCGGGAGTACACCAAGCCCCTGTTCTCCATCCCGACCCACCAGTTCCTGTTCAATGCCGGGGCCATCGATGAGAAGTTCTATATCGACACGCTGCAGCTGGAACCCAGTGAGTTCTCCCTGATCCGGTATCCCCAGCGAGGGGTGTGCCTCTATAAGTGCGGCAATGAACGGTATAACCTGATGGTGACGGCTCCGGATTACAAGGCCAGGCTGTTCGGAAAGGCAGGCGGGCGCTGATGGAGGCCGGAATATCCTGACAAAAAAGGAGGTGGACAGGCATAGATCTGAAGGACCAGAAGTTTGGCATTGAGATCGAACTGACCGGGATCAGCCGAAGACGAGCGGCAGAAGTGGCAGCGGCACACTTTGGCACATCGTCCTATTATGTGGGGACCTATTATGACACCTATGCGGCAAAGGACCAACAGCAGCGGGAATGGAAATTCATGAGCGATGCCAGTATCAAAGCCCAGAGAAAAGAAGGAAAAACCAGGTTTGACGCATCCCCGGAATACCGGACGGAAATGGTCAGCCCGATCTGCAGGTATGAGGACATCGTGACGGTCCAGGAGCTGATCCGGAAGCTGCGGGAAGCGGGTGCATTTTCAAACAAAAGCTGCGGGATCCATGTGCATATCGATGCATCCCCTTTTGATGCCCGGACGCTCCGGAACATCACCAACATCATGGCGGCAAAGGAGGACCTGATCTACAAGGCGCTGCAGGTTTCGGTAGCCAGGCAGCACCGCTGGTGCCAGCCGGTGGAACAGCGTTTTCTGGACGATTTGAACAGCCGGAAGCCAAAGAGCATGGAGGCGGTGGAGCGCATCTGGTATGGCGGAAACAGCCGCAGGGACACCCACTATGATGACAGCCGGTATCATTGTCTGAACCTGCACAGCGTATTCCAGAAGGGCACGGTTGAGTTCCGGCTGTTCAACGGCACGGTCCATGCAGGGAAGATCAAGGCATATATCCAGCTCTGTCTGGCGATCGGGGCGCAGGCGCTGAACCAGAGCTGCGCCAGCCGAAGGAAGACCGTGACAGAGAATGAAAAATACACCTTCCGTACCTGGCTTTTGCGCCTGGGGCTCATCGGGGATGAGTTCAAGACCGCCAGGGGGCACCTGCTGGAGCATCTGGACGGCTGCATTGCCTGGAAGGATCCGGCCCAGGCCTTGGCACAGAAGGAACGGATGCGGCAGAAAAAAGAGAAGGAGATAGAGGAGGCTGCGGAAAGGCAGGCCGCAGCAGAAGGGCAGACAGAAGAACAGCATATAGAGGGACAGGAAGCCGGGGAGGAGTCTCCGGCTTTTACCATGTCCATATAGAGGATAGGAAGCAGGAGGAATGGGAATGAAGAGAGAAGAGGAACGGTTATATATCGCATATGGGAGCAATTTGAACCTCACCCAGATGGAACGCCGGTGTCCCGGTGCATCGGTAGTGGGAACCGGCGAGGTCAAAGGCTATGAGCTTTTGTTCCGGGGAGTGGCCACCATAGAGCCACGGGAAAACGCCAGTGTGTGCTTTTATGGAAGATCTCTCCCCGGAATGAAAAGGCACTGGACCGCTATGAAGGGTGGCCGCACCTCTACCGGAAGGAGAACCTGGAGGTGGAGATTGAAGGGAAAAACGTGTCTGCCATGGTCTATGTGATGAATGACGGGAGGCAGGCTGCCATGCCTCACAGCGGTTATTATAGTGTAATCGTGAAAGGGTACCGGACAGCCGGCATGGATGAGGATGTGCTGAAGGCGGCTTTGATGAGAACGAAAGAAGTGATGAAGCAGGAGAGGAGCCACCGGGTTGAGGAGCCGGCTCAACAGTACAGCATGTTTGACGGCATGAATATGTAAGAAGGTATGTACAGGAACAGACATGCAGGTAACCACAGGCAAAAGATATGTGTCTGATGGTGCGGCAACAGGGAAATGGCAGATGGCTGCTGGAAGCATCAGGTATTGCAGATATAAAAAGCTGTGCTTTTCGGCACAGCTAACGGGATTCCGCAATCGTTATGGTCTTGATATAAGCGGCCAGAAGTTCCTCCAGACATGGCAGGTACTGAGGGTCGATGCCGGAGAGCATCTGGAGGATGCCGGATGTGTCCGGCGCATTTTCCCTGCCGAACAGGAGATAATCAGCAGATACTCCGAGGGCCTTGCAGAGCCTTGCCAGTACCGGGACGGAAAAGTTCTTGGTGCCATGTTCGACTTCCGCCAGGAAGGAATTGGATACGTCTGCGGCCTCCGCCAGCTTCTCCCGGCTGTATTTCAGTTTTTTACGGCATTCCAGGATCCGGCTGCCGATCACCTTTGCGTCTGTTCCTTCCATGGGTTCACCTCTGTTTTTCGCTATAGAGGTAGTTTAACCAACATTTTAGCAAATAAACAGTATCCTAATCGGTTGAAAAAAGACCGATATAGAGTATAATTCAGAAAGGAGATGATGGAGATGGCCGCATCCGCAGCCATTACCCTGGCAGTAAAGGCAGCCGCTGTGGCAGTCACGGACAAGCGGGCCAGGACAGCGATCGCTTCCGTGATCGTTGCGGTGTTCATGCCGTTCATCCTGATGACCTTCATGATCCTGGGCGCACTGGACGGCACCAGTACGCACAATTTCTCTGCTGTGGATCTGTCCTTCCATGGCGGGACGCTGTCAGAAAAGGTGCCGGAGGAGTACTGGGAATACATCGAAGATATCCGAAAGAGTTTCCAGAATCTGGACAGCCTGATCGCCGGCGTGGACGACCTGGAGGGCGGGGAGATCGATGCGAGCCGGGTTAAAGCCTGGTTCTATGCCCTGTACTTTGGCGAAGGGCAGCCCTCCCGCCGTGTGCAGAAGGACTTTCTGGAATGCTTCCTGCGCTACGAGGAACGTACCAGGGAGGTGGAGGAAGAGGATGGGAGCATCACGGAGGAAACCTATACGGTGGCCATTTTCCTCACCGATCAGGAGGAGATCTGCCGGAATCTGGAAAGCCTGCTGGGGAAAACCCTGACTATGGAGGACCGGGCCAACGCCCAGCGGATCTACACCACGGCAGTCTATGGCCGGGTGGGGCCTGGCAGCTTCGAGGCAGGGGAGGCCATGGGGGATGGAAGCTACGGGGCGCTGTTCGCGGAGGCTTCCCGCTATATTGGCTTTCCCTATGTGTGGGGCGGCTCTTCCCCGGCCACGTCCTTTGACTGCAGCGGGTATATCTGCTGGATCTATACGCAGTCCGGCGTCTACCACCTGCCCAGGACGACAGCGGAGGGAATCTATCGCCAGTGTGCCATCATACCCCGCGAGGAGGCAAAGCCCGGAGACCTGGTCTTTTTTACCGGGACCTACGCATCCACCGGCGCAGTGAGCCATGTGGGGATGTATGTGGGGGATGGGAAAATGCTTCACGCGGGGGACCCAATTGGTTTTGGCGACCTGAATTCCAACTACTGGCGCAGCCATTACTACGCCACGGGACGTCTGCCGGGGATCCCGTAAAGGAGAGGAAGAAGCCGAAATCTGCAGAGAAGAAAAGGGATCTTTGTGGGTTTTGGGTATCGACTTTTCGGGAAGGTTCCGGTATGGTGTGTTACTGAAAGAAAACAGCAGCCGGTTGATAAAACGGCAGAACAGGAGGAAGCGATGGCATTACAGAAACCAATGCCCGGCACAGCCAGGAGAAGGAGAGCCGACTGGGTACGGGGAAGAGGCCCGGACGGCATGCGGGGCGAACTGAAGCGGGGGATATCCCTGCGGAGGAAGCAGCTGAACAAAAAGGTGCGCCATGGAACAAAGGAGGCGCTGCGGCACGCGGAATATAAGAGGGTGGTGAAAACCCTTTACGAAGTGGATTTTACCTGAAGGAAGGAGGGATGTGCGATCAACCCAGTAGATATGCTGTTTTTATACAAGCCGGATTTTCAGTTCCGGCAGGCGAAGGTGGAGAAAAAAGTCTGCCTGCCAGCGGAGGTGTTCGAAAAGTTTCTGAGGGATCCGCTGCAGGATGTCCCATGTGTGGTGGAGAATAAAGCTCTCATGTGCCAGGATAAGGAAGGGGTGTACCACTGCCTGCTGGTCACCGGCGAGGGGAGAAGGGACGGTGTCCTGGTAGAAGCAGAGGGCTATGATTACGCCCGCTACGCCTCCTATGTGCCGGATGCCGCCGCCCTGGAATACGATTCCCTGTCCGAGTTCGGGGCAGGGATGTCCCGACTGGCAGACCGGATGATTCTGGAGGGGACCAGTGATACGGGAGATGGAAACTGGGTCTTTTATCTGGATCAGATACAGGAAGGGTGTGATTTTTCTTTCTCTGAAAATCCGGCATTGACAGAGCTTTTGGCAGACATGCTTGTGGAGAGGCCGGAGGTGAGCCTGGCAAGTATCCGCAGCGTCTGTCTGGAGCTGCGTTTTTATCCGGATTTCTGTAAAAACTTGCAGGAGGGGCGAAGACAGAGCCTGGCGGGACTTGTTTCCCAGGAAAAAGATTCGGGAGATAACATGATACAGGAAAATGGAGGACAGGCCATGGGAACCTGTCTGAAGGATCTGTTGTGCGCCCACTGGGAAAACCTGCATCTGGTCCATGATGAGATCGATTGCGGGCTGCCCCATACCATTGTGGAACTGGATGGGGAAACACTGACGGAGGCAGGAAAGGAAGCCTGGGCGGATGTGCTGGATGCAAAAGTGGTGCGGGTGTTCCAGGGCTATTCCGGCCTGCAGATGGAGCTGTCCGGAGTGAAGGCCAGCCGGCTGGATGCGTTTTCTGCCATGCTGGCAGGGTACTGCAGCGTGGAGGATTATGAGAACTGGGTGAATGAGCCGGAGGAGGAAGCGATGGCTCCGGTCATCCAGGAGAGATGATGGAGGCATGTGCAAAAAGACAGTGACAAGAAAATTTTATGATCGGAGGCAGATGAGAATATGAAAAATACAACATTGACGATGAGTTTCAACACGGAGCGCCTGGATGCCCTGACCTACCATATGGGGAAGAAGGAAGCAGATTTGCAGGCGGAACTGAAGGAATATCTCCAGAAACTCTATGAAAAATATGTGCCTCAGGCAACTAGGGAGTACCTGGATGACCGGATCGCCAGAGAGGAAAATGCCAGGCCGTCCCGTCCGAACAGGCAGAGGAATGCAGACAGGCAGAGTGAAGACAGGGGCAGCATGTAAAAAGCATTCTGAGTGATGGCAGTGACGGGGAATGGAAAGGCCAAGGGAGCAGGATAGACAGAAAAGAAGCGAGAAAACCGCCCGGAAGCAGGTGATACAGGAGGAATTCGGGCAGGATAGGGACGGTATGCATATGGTGCAGAGAACGTGCCCCCGGCATCCGCCCCTGTAAGCCGCCGTGTGGCCCCGTGTGCCGTTTTCGGGGAAGGGGTGGCAGTAGTTACCACCGGAAGGGAAATCCGCCTTGTTGGAGCAATTTGGGCAGGGTTGGTGATCTGGCCAGAGCGGCGTGAGTTCCGGGTCGAAAGGTGTGCAGGTTAAAGGGTTTATGCTGCTTTCGCAGCCTAAACCCGGAAAACACCGCCCGGCAAAGCCGTGCGGAAGGACGAAAGTGCATACTTTTTCGGTAGGGGCAGAGAGTTTTTATACCTGATTCCGGGAAAGGGAGGCAATTCAGGGGATTTTTACAGAAAGAAAGTGAATACCGGGCAGAAATGTGCCGGTCAGAGGGGGAGGAGGCATGGATGGCCAGGGGAAAGGAAAAGGTGCGGGCCGGTTTCTACATCGAAAAGGAAGTGCTGGAGATGGCGGACAGCCTCCTGCCAGCTGCCAATGTGCGCTCCCGAAATGAATTTGTCACAGAGGCGCTAAAGTTCTACTGCGGCTATCTGAATTCCGGGAAGGCCGAAGACTATCTGCTGCAGTCCCTGTCTTCCGTCCTCACCAGCACGGTGCAGGACACGGAGAACCGTCTGGCCCGGATGGACTTTAAGATCGCGGTGGAGCTTTCCATGCTGGCGCATATGATCGCCTACCATTCAGAGAGCCAGATCGATGAAAGTGCATTCCGGAAGCTCCATGCAAAGTGCGTGGAAGAAGTGAAGCGTCTCAACGGTGCGGTAGATCTGGGCGATGCATACAAGTATCAGAAACGTGAAAACTAAAAGTAAAAAAGTTTATTGGTTTTGTATATGGACTGCCAGAACAGTTCCGTTTATGTTGGTTGGAAAAAGGAGTGAAATGAAAATGGACAGAGAAGAAATCTATGAGATGGTGATTCGGGAGATGACAGAAGCGGCAGTGCGCGAGCGCAATGAGCAGTCACCGGAGGAGCAGGAACTGCAGGACAAGGTGGCCAGACTGAGCAAGGAGATGCAGGAGAAGATCAAAGACCTGCCGGAGGATGTGAAGAAAGCCATCACGGATTATGTGGAGGCGACACTGCTGGCGGCGGATCACGACTGCCTGTATCTGTATGTGCAGGGAGCGAAGGACTGTGTGGCGCTGCTGAAGAAGCTGGGTGTGCTGTAGAAGCGGATATTGTAATGTCCCCAATTGTTTGAAAGTAAAATTGGGGACATTTTGTCGTAAAATTGGATTTTGGGTATGATGAGCAATTGTAATTAGAAAAAAACATAGTATAATCAAAGAAATATGTAGATATGGAATGATATAAGATTTTTATGTTGGTTACTTTGTTCAGATGATTCGTTTCGCCCTATGCTAAAAGCGATAGAATTAATTGCAATTAATTAACAAATTATACACTCTATGTAGGAAAGTATATGGAAGATTACTGCTTAAAATATTATCTCAACAAAAAAGTATTAGTAGTAGATAGCATTCCAATTTTTGAATTGACTAAGATTCGTTATGTTGATAGTTTTGTAGAAGAAATTGTAGATACCCATTTGATTCATAAAAAACCGATAAAACAGAATACATTATCACTCAAAATCTTTTGTGGGGGTAGTTAAACATGATTTTAGACTTTTTGCCAGATAATATGGATGGAGACATGTGGGAAACGTTATGTGATCAATGCTATAGAAACAGATATCAAGAAGATGGATATCAAAAAATTCCTGCTACTGATAGGGGTGATGGTGGAATCGAAGGATATACGCAATCTGGAATAGTTTATCAGTGTTATTGTCCGGAAAGGGAGTATTCTGATAAAGAGTTATATGAGCATTTGCGAGATAAAATGACACGAGACATAAATAAATTAGTTAATCAAAAATATGCTAAACGATTAAATGAATTAGGGGTTCCAACAATTAAACAATGGCACTTTGTTATTCCTGATTATAAAGATAGTAAAATTTTGCAACACGCAAAAGAGAAAAAGGATTTTGTGCTAGAAAAGAAAAAGTCTGAACCAGCACAGTACGAATATATTTCTTCTGAGTTTAAAATAATAGTCAGGGTAGCCAGAGATTTTACGCCAGAATTGTCAAGAATAATTAGAAATCAGCAATTAGATGTAAAATTGAATTTGGCTGTTAAAAATATTGGAGATATTAATTGGGAAGAATGTGATTCCGATAAAGTGAAAAATGTAAGAAGAAAAGTGAAAGCTGTTATGGCAAACGTTTCAGAAGAAGATGCATTATA
>OFGQ01000568.1_pt1 | contig 29644 bp, 27 predicted proteins | sample 1521791 | NCBI WGS metagenome assembly OFGQ01 (sample SAMEA3504116, study PRJEB24116) | mouse gut metagenome | biome: mouse gut; feature: mouse-associated habitat; material: faeces | place: Denmark | collected 2011 | reverse complement strand
AGTAACGGTCTCGAAAAGTATCCGAAGCTGCGGTTTCCGGGGTTTGAGGAACCGTATAGAGCACTATGTTTAGGAAATATTGCTACTTCGGTCAATCGTACTGATCCAGAATCAATGGCTAATATTATGATGTTGAGTGCAGGAAAGGGCTTTATTATGCAATCTGATAAGTATTCCAGAGATAATGCTGGTCAAAGCCTCAAAAAATATATCCTTCTGAAAAAGGGTGAATTGGCATATAATCATGGGGCCTCAAAGGCAAAACAATATGGCTGTTGTTATGAACTGCTTGAAGATGAAGCTAGAATCCCTTATGTTTATCATTGCTTTAAAATAGACGAAAAAGAGTTCACACCTTATGTTGCGTTGGAGCTTAATAATCCTAAAATGGATAAGCAGCTAAAGCGTCTTGTTTCTTCAAGTGCGCGTATGGATGGACTATTGAATATATCCTTTGATGATTATATGAGCGTGAGATTAACTCTGCCCTCTTATTTTGAACAAATGAAAATTGCTGATTTTCTAAACACAATAGATCGGCGGATTGAATTACAACGTGCGCTTGTAGAATCCCTCAAGAAGTATAAAAGAGGTGTCATTCGTACACTTCTCACACCAGAATATTGCAAATTCAAAGATGCAAAATGGACATCCGCAAGAATTGGTGATTTAGGCAGTTTTATAAAAGGTGCGCCCTTGTCAAAAGCCGATATTGCTGATGAAGGAACACCATTTATTCTTTATGGCGAGCTTTACACAACTTACAACGAGGTTATTACACAAATAGTTCGTAAAACAAAGGCAAATGTAGAACAACAGTATTTCAGTCAAATTGGAGATGTTATTATCCCAACCTCCGGAGAAACACCCGAAGAAATTTCTACAGCATCCTGTGTTATGGTACCCGGGGTTATCCTTGGTGGGGATCTTAATATTTTCCGTTGTTCAAAAGTTGATGGTAGAATTATAAGTTATATTCTAAATCATGTGGTAAGCAGGAATATTGCTCGCATAGCACAAGGAAAATCAGTTGTTCATGTTCAAGCAAATGAATTAGCTAAAATTGAAATAGCATATCCTGATTTTAAGACACAGGAAAATATGGTTACATTATTTGAAGCTATCAATGCAAAGATAGCTCAAAGAACGAAAGAGCTTGAACTATTACTGGAGCAGAGAAGGGCGTTATTGCAACAGGTCTTTATATGAAAAGCTGTTGCATAAATCCCTTTCGTACTTTTTCCAAAAGAGCATATTCACTCTGAAACGCTAATAGTCGAGTTTCAACGGTATCAAGCATTCGAGCAATTTTCCTTTGATTATCAGCTGATGGAATGGCTACTGGAATACCCATAAGTAAGTCATCTGTCATTGAAACTCGATCATGTCTTACTCCTTGTGAACCGTTATCATAAATGTACCGGTGCCATGCATCACTTTTGAAATACCAAGCGAGGTACGATGGATTAATATCGGCTTGCAAAACAAGACAAGTATATAGTGGAGAAATGATACCATTATCTTTTAGCGTATAACGATTGAACGGCCCATATGGAGCATTGTTGGATTTCCGTGGGTTATAAACAAAATCGCCCGTTTTGATTACAAAGTAATTTAAGGTATTCCCATCGACTGCGATGTTCTTATCAAAAAAGTCTCGTTGCGGTATTAGACCATATTCAGCGGAATTAGTTATAACATTCTTAATCTTGCCATCAATATTTCTGCGTGACGCTTTTTTAAAAATGTTTCCAAGTTTGACATAAGACCACCCCACTCCTGATGAAGAATGAAAAATGTGCTGTATGACACCTCTTTTATACTTCTTGAGGGATTCTACAAGCGCGCGTTGTTTCTTGATACGGTAATCTAAAATCTGTAGAAACTCAACAATTTTGCTTTGTTCAGTGGCATTAGGAAAATACACATCTCCAAATAAGACGGCCGCATTGTTGACCTTCATATCATGTTTAGCTCCTATATTAACTAATGGTTTCAGATATTTGTTCAATCGCAAATCATTACAAAAATAGTAGTCAATGTATTGTGGAATTACATCTATAGGATGATACACTGCGTATAAAGTCGATACAATGCCAGGATTTCCGTTATTAACTTTAATTATGCCGTATGGATTAGCCTTCAATGGACTTTTAGTATATACAATATCATCGGTCTCTACAATATGATATTCAGCGACACTTTCTCCGGCGAAGGATCGTCCTTGAAATGCTATTTGATTTACAATTCCAAATTCACCTGAAACAGAGAGAACATCACTTTTATCATACTTTAACGCTTTATTTCTGTCTGTGTTTTCAATGAGATAACGTGATAGTTTTTTCGCCTGGATAGGTTCCCCAAACCCCGGAAACCGCAGCTTCGGATACTTTTCGAGACCGTTACTTGAGGATACATTTGCCATAGTTATCTTCCCTCCACATCAAAGGGAAAATCAAGTCCCAGCTCGTCAAAATAAGGTTTCAGCTGGGCATCAATATCTTTGATTTCACCCTGTAATTTTCGTATTTCCGCAGCCACTTCATTCAGATCAATTTCTTCTTCCGGTTCAAAAGTATCCACATATCGGGGAATATTGAGATTGAATCCATTTTCCTCAATTTCCTGCATAGTAGCAACATGAGCAAACTTATCTATATCAATGCGAGCCTCATATGCAGACGCAATCTTATCAATATCGCATTCACGAAGGATATTCTGATTTTTACCCGCTTCAAATTCCTTTGATGCGTCAATAAAGAAAATATTATCAGAATTTCCGTTTCTCTCTCTTTTCAGGACAAGGACACAAACGGGAATCCCTGTTCCGAAAAATAAGTTAGCCGGAAGGCCGATAACAGCATCCAAAACATTCATTTTCTGGATAAGATACTTACGAATCACTTCCTCCGCAGCACCCCGGAACAAAACACCATGGGGCAGTAAGACAACTGCACGGCCATCCTCGTCCATATGGTAAACCATATGCTGTACAAAAGCAAAATCCGCTTTGCTTTTGGGAGCCAGCTTGCCATACTCGTTGAATCGCTCGTCCTCCAGAAATTTTGAATCCGCAGACCAATTTGCCGAGTATGGAGGATTAGCCACCTGCACACGGAATTTCTTTTCTCCAAAATAATCATGTTCCAGTGTGTTTCCGTTATAAATATTGAAATTACGGTATGGGATACCACGCAGAATCATGTTCATACGAGCCAGGTTATATGTTGTTGATGTTAGCTCCTGTCCATAATAATTCCTTACATTCGCGTAATTCTTCAAACGAAGGAGAAGCGAACCGGATCCACAGGTTGGATCGGCGGCATCTTTTACATCTGTAAGTCCCAGGCAGGCTAACCGGCATAGCAGTTCTGCAGGGCCGGAAGGAGTATAAAATTCCCCTGCCTTCTTTCCGGCAGTCGCCGCAAACTGGCCAATCAGATACTCATACGCATTTCCAAGTATATCAATCTTCGTATCTTCCACATTAAAATTGATTTCATCCAGAGCTGCGATAATTTTAGCCATAACCGCACTTCTGTCCTTTACCGTATGCCCCAATCTGGTAGAATCAAGCTGCATATCAGAAAACAGTCCTTCAAAATCTTCCTGTGATTCGTTCCCTATGGTAGATTCCATCAACGCGTTAATCGCTTTTTGCAAAAATTCAATATCAAAAGAACGGTTTTCAACCATTTTGACCATTTGGCCGAAAAGATACTGCGGTTCAATTATATAGCCAAGGTCGCGCAATGCTTCTTCTACAACAGCTTCCTGATATTCTTCATCCGCCCATGCGTCCGTATAGGTAATTCCATCATCCTTCAAAAGATTTTCCATGTACTTTTCTGTCCTGTTCGACAGATAATAATAGAAAATCATGCCAAGAATATAGTTTTTAAATTCATAAGCTTCCATGTTTCCTCTGAGAGCATTTGCCATGGCCCAAAGTTTTGTGCAAAGCTCTTTCTGGTGGTTTTGAATTGAGTTATCCATTTTTATCTGTCTCCTTATTCATATTTTTCAGAATGTTTTCTAATGAAATCAGTAATGCGGTTTACAAGCGATCTTTTTTTCAGCAGCGGCATAGGTTTCTCTATGCGGTCGCGGATATTGCCGACATCCAGCGTACCAGAAAATTCATACTCAGAGATTATATCCGTAAGCATTTTGGAATCAATATCTTCCGTTTCGGCAAAAGCAGCAATTTCTTTCCTCTTTTCTTCATTCTCAAAATCATTATAAGCCGCATCAATTTCATCCGCACTGTTCAAAGCAACAACAACATCATCCAGGAAAGCCTGCAAAATTTCCACCTTGCGGAGAAGCTGGGGATTGTCCGTTCTCGAAAGTTCTTCTTTGATCTGCCTAATATCATAATCTTTCTGTTCGGCATCATCAAAATGAATATTGCGGATCAAGTTCATGATATAAGCAACGTTAATCCGGTCACTTTCCATTAGCTCGATACAAAAATCGACGTCATTTAATACGGATACCACAGTACGGTCGTTCGTAATCCTTGCATGGAGTGCCTTGTATTTACTTTTATAATCCTCATGTTCCTGCTCTGTCATAAGCAGCTGATCTTTGTCAAAACTAAATTCAACAAAGGTTTTCAGAGATTGCAGATACTTTGTCAGTTCCCGGAAGGTCAGAACAAAAGTACGCTGATCATTTTCATCCTGCATGGTATCAATGGCTTCTGGAGTAGGTGCGATCTCCCGGAGTTTAATCACCATCTCATTGAATTTTTCAACAAAATACTCATAAGAAGGAACCAGAGCGGCTTCTGGATGCCCCATTGAAAATAGTGTGAGAGCGTCATCCGTCTGCTTTTTCAAATTACGGTAACAGATAATAATACCAAATGGCTTTGTTTCCTTTTCCACTCTGTTAGTACGGGAATAAGCCTGAAGCAGATCATGATACTTCAAATCCTTATCTACATAAAGAACCTGGAGTGGCTTGCTGTCAAATCCGGTTAGGAACATATTTACAACAATCAGAATGTCCAGCGGTTTTGTTTTCTTCCCTTTTACCCTGTCTGATATATCTTTATGGTAAGCAGAAAAGGTATCCGTAGAGAAATTAGTATTGTACATGCCATTGTAGTCATCAATGATACGCTCCAGCGCATCACGGCTGTGTTCATCTTTGCCTTCGGATTCTTCGTTTTGTCCAAAAGAAAAAATACCCGCAATGTTCAGGTCATGTTTAATCTGTTTAAATATATCATAATATTTTATCAGAGCTTCTATGGAAGAAACCGCAAAAATAGCTGTGTATTGTCCGTTTCGTGTTTTTGATTTATGGTTCTGGACAATATGGTTTGCAATCAATGACATCCGTTCTTCCGAAAGATATAATTCACCCACATCAATCGCATCCGCTGTAGTGGGATCATCCCAGTCAAAGTCCCCTTTCAGCGTGTTGATATACTCCACATGAAATCCCAGGACATTATTATCAAAAATCGCATCTTTAATCAAATAATTATGCAGGCATTCTCCGAAAAGCATTTCCGTTGTCTGCGTAATCTTTCCTTCGACTTTCCCATTTTCCGGGAAACGCGGAGTGCCGGTAAAACCAAAAAACTGTGCTTTTTGAAAGTGCCGGACAATATCTTTGTGCATATCCCCAAACTGACTGCGGTGACATTCATCAACGATGAATACAACTTTTTCATCCTTATATGCATCCATAATCCTTGCATATTGCGGACGCTTAACAGCGTTGGCCATCTTCTGTATCGTTGTGACGATCAACTGTTTATTTTTATCCTGCATTTGCTTGACAAGTATGTTTGTCCTGTCAGTGGCATCAACGGATCCGGATTCAAATTTATTAAATTCCTCTGTTGTCTGGGAATCCAGATCTTTACGGTCAACCAGAAATATAACCTTCTTGATATTTGGATTTGCAGCAAGTATTTGTGCCGTCTTAAAGGAAGTCAATGTTTTTCCTGCACCGGTAGTATGCCAGATATAGGCGTTTCGGTTTGTCAAAGTAGCCTGACGCACAAGAGCTTCAACTGCATATACCTGATATGGCCGCATTACCATCAAGTTCTTATCGGTATCATTCAATATCATATAGCGTGTAAACATCTTGATGATATGATCCCGCGCAAGAAAATTAAGGGAAAAATCTTTCAAATTCGTGATTCGGACATTATCAAAATCAGTCCAGAAAAAAGCAAGGCTATGCATCCATTCCTTATCAGAATTTGCAAAGTATTTTGTATCAACTCCGTTGGAAACAACAAAAAGTTGTATGTAGTGGTACAAACCGGTAAATGAATGCTTTTTGTATCTTCCCATAATTTGATTTACGGCTTCCCGAATATCAATTCCCCTGCGTTTTAATTCTACATGAATCAGCGGAAGACCGTTTACTAAAATCGTAACATCATAGCGATTTACATATTTTCCAACTACTGTTGTCTGGTGCGTTACCTGAAAAATATTTTTGGTATGGTCGGCATCATAAAAGGACAAATAAACCTTTGTACCATCCTCACGCTCCAAAACAAACTTATCCCTTAAAATTTTTGCACTCTGAAAAACGGATTTTCCAAGCATATGATTAAAAATCCGCTCCCATTCCTTTTCTGTCAACGAAGTATCCAGCTTTGATTCATTGAATTTTTCAAACTGTGCTTTAAAATTTTCAACAAGGGCATCATAGTCAGGTATCTGAACCGATTCATACCCTTGTTTATTCAGCTGCTCAATAAATTGCAGCTCTAATTCTGCTTCGCTCTGGTACGCCATATCTTCATCTCCATTACTTGAGGATTATTTGGGGCTGCACGAATAATTACTGATTTTCGGCTTGCGTTTTAAAATTTATTGTCTGCCGTCCTTCACGGCTTCGCAAATATCACCAATGTCACATTTTAAGTAGTCGCAGATACGCAGAAGGACGGAAAGAGCTACTTCCTCCCCTTTTGTAAGTTTGCTCACCGTACTCGGAGACAGCCCGATCTCCAGCCGTAAAGCTGATTTCGGAATGTCCCTCTCAATTAACAGCACCCATAATTTTTTATAGCTTATCTTCATCAAATCATACCCCGCTCATTCAATGATAGTGAGAGTTATTCTATTATACCCGATAAATTCCGCGAGTTCAAGATTTGTGTACGATTATCCGTAAAATAATCCGCATTCTCGAAACATTTGGGGCAGCGTTAGTTCCATTTGATTCAATTTCGGTATAACAGCGGCAAGCAATGGATTAGAATATCCTTTACGGATATTCCAATCCACCACTTGCCCGCCTGCGGCGTTCTCGTTTTGCTTGTTGGGGACACCCCAAGCCCCGGCAAAATGCGCTGCCGCTTTTTTGCGAACACACCTTGCGGTGTGGCTTTTCACACAGGCAGGGCCCGTGTGTACTCCCTCCGGTCGCCCCTGCCGCACTCCGCGCGGCAGATTCAGTCCTGATACCGTTCAGGACAATAAAAAATCAGCAGGTCTATCTCTCTTAAATCACCTTCATCCATATCGCGGCTGTCACAGGAAATATAATAATTTCCAAAAGTAAAAGCCGTGATCTTTTCTTCAAAAAGCCGTATTTCCCCAGTGCTGAAGTCAATCACTCCCATACAGAAAGGCACGTCCGACCAGCAATGTTCCATCATCTGATTCAGGCAGTCCGAACACAGGTGGGAAGCTGTTTTTTCCATATCCAGTGCTTTATTTTTATCGAAAGACAAGTGCCCATGGGCGTACCCTCTGTTTGTATCTGCCGTCACGGAAAGGAAGAATCCGCCTTCTCCGGTATTGGTGATATGAGTAGACGAGCCTTGTTCCGCTTCCTCAATCAGTTTCCCAAAATCATCATAGCGGTTGATCGTGACAGGAGCCAGGTCAAAAGAGTTCAGATTGACAATACCGAGATTTTCCTGCCCACGGTACAAAGGCAGAACGGTTCCCTTCCCTTCGCCGCAGACAATACAGTCTTCCGGTGATGTGTCAGAAACATATTGCGGTGGGTTTTCTGTCTCTATGATTTCTGTCTGGCCCGTGCTTTCCGGCTGGTTTTCTGCGTGGCTTTCTGGCTGGTATCCGGCTGCAAGAAGCACAAAGAAAAATGCAGATACCGTCAGGCAGCTGTGCCAGCTTCTTGCGAAAAAACTCCTGTTTTTCATCAGATCATCCTCCTGTCGTGTCAAATCGTTCATATTTAATATTATATCCAGTATAACTGGATAACTCAATCAAAATATACAGTTTGTCCAGATATAAATACCATAGGTGTAGGGTACAATTATACAAAAGGGGCGGCATGTTATGTTTGAGGACTTATTTTACGACAGACTGATAAAATTGAGAGAGCGGAAGGGAGTGTCCGCAAGAGAAATGAGCCTTGCCATCGGGCAAAGCCCCGGATATATCAACGGGCTTGAAAACCGGAACGGCTTTCCGTCCATGCAGGTATTTTTCTATATCTGTGAATACCTGGATGTCACGCCGTCGGAATTTTTTGACGACGGCAACAGCCATCCGTCAGAATACCGCGAGATGCAGAAAGACATGGAGGCGCTGGACGAAAAAAGCCGCCAGAATGTACTGGCGATCATCAAAGGGCTGAAACGCTGAGCGGCGGCAGACAGAGAGAAAAAGACACGGGCGTATCAATTCCCGTGTCCTCTTTATTACCTTTCACATATTTCCAGCAGATCCGCAATATCGCAGTCAAAATAATCGCACAGCCTGATGATCAGGTTCGCATCCACACGTTGAAATTCGTCCCTGCAATATCGGTTAAAATTCCCTCTCTGAAGGTCTAAATCTTTGCAGATTTTTGTCTTGCTTATTTTCTTTTCCTGCAGCAATTCCATGATCCTGATGTGTAAATATTTCATTTCCATACCTCTCCTGTCAAAATTATTATAGACATATATTTTAAAAATAAATACTTACGGTATAGACAGGAAAAGAATATATACTATATAATTAAACAGTATATAAATATGCACACCAGACAAGGAGAAACTCTATGCAGGCATATGAGATAACGCATATAATAGATAACGAAGAGTGGGAAAGCAGGCTGACAGAACTGGCCCATAGATGCAGTAAGCTGAACGGCTGGACGGAAAAAGATCTGTTACAGTTTGCGGTAACTTCCATGCCGATGTACCGGGTGTGGCTGATGCACCTGGAAGATACCGTGACCGATATGGAACAGGAAGGAAAGCGTAAAGGCTTTTTGGAAAAACTGCTCAAACAAAAAGAAGGGAATACATCTGTATGAAGTGGATTTTTGATTTATTTGCCGCCGGTTCGGCTGTACTGATTTTTGCATATATCATTGTATGGGACATTGCCAGAATTGTATATTTCATCAAGTGTGCCGGCGTAAAAAAATGTTCAGACAAAAAGTGCTTTGCAAAAGATACCTGCCGAAAATATGCGCCTGTGTGGACAAAAGAAGATATAGAGGAATTGTATAGGCTGATAGACGGCCTGGACGAATTATAATAAAGTGTGGATACCAGACAGGCTGTCGGATACCCACACTGAAAAATCCGAATTTTTATTTGTCGGCAGATTCCTTCTCTATGGCTTTCCAGTAATCGTCCAGCGTGATAACATCCGGACGGTTTTCACGCCACCGCCTGATATGGCTGACAGACCTGCACAGCCTGTCAAACTGTTCCGGCGTCAGTGTCTGGAGTTCGCGGAAGAGACGGTTCATCCGCAATGCGTCTTCTGCATTATCTTCATACATCGTAATATCCGGAGAGATATTCAGCAGGAAAAAATATCCCGCTGTTTCTGTCATAGACGGATCTGCATTACCATTTTCAAGTTCTGTCACTTTATCAACAGGGATTCCCATTTTGTCGGCCAGTTCCTGCTGTGTCCAGTTCTTTTCTTCCCTTGCCTGCCGGACGATCAGGCCAAGCATTTTACCTTTTTTCATTTTCGTATACCCCCTTCTGGCAGTTATAATAGTTTTTAAAATTATCTGTAGACCGCCTTTTATATTGTCCGTATAATACGGCAAAATCCCTGTCAATCATGGCGATCACATCATTCCCGTCAATGCTGTTTTCTATATCCAATTCCCCGCACAGCAGTAAAAACGTACTGCGGATCACATAATAGAGCATGATTGAGATTTCAAAATAGTGCAGTACAGGATAAATGGCCGTCTGCACACTTCCATGGGTATAGGCATGGCACGATTTATAAAAATATTCCAGCTGTTCCAGCTCCGGATTTCTGTCAGTATCTTTACATTTCAGGTAAGCCAGGATCCCATATACAGAGTAAGGAGTTTTTGTCACTATGGAATGGTATCCGTCAATGGAATCCACCCATCCAAAATGGAGATAGTCCGCTCTGCTTTTTGCACTCTGGCAGATGCGTTTCTTAAAAAGCGTATGAAATTCTTCCGGATACCTCTGGCTGCAACAGGACTGTTCCACTTCATACATCCGGAATTTTTCATAATCGGCACAAAGAGCCTCCGGCCTGTTTAACAGCAGAAACTTTACATATATCTCAATCATGCCCCGGCATAAGGGATATGCGCCGCCGGGAAGATTATCTTCCATGAGTGTCAGGGCGGAAAGCCCGTTATGCAGTATGCCGTAATAGAACTGCCAGCGCTTCAGCCCATAGTTATCTTTCAGCAGCAGGCTCATTTTAACCGCGACTGCAAAAAGCTCATAGGGCAGAGGATAATATAAAAATTCCTCTCCTGAAAATAGTGTCATCTTTCTGAAATAGGAACCGGCATACCGGCGGAACCGGATTTTCTCTAACGTCTCGGAAATAAGCCGCCTCCTGTAGGAATCGTTTCTTTCATTATCCCGTACTTCCTGCCTGGTAAGGAAAATGGAATATGCCCGGTGTATCCCGACAACCATCCTGCATATATCGTATTCCGGGGCTTCGCCTGCCCCTGTGACCATTTCCGCATCTGACCAGCGGAAATCATAATATTTTATGAGATTATCAAATCCCAGTTCTTTCAGAACCTGATCTTTTATCTGTATCAGAAAGTTTTTGCGTATTTTTTCGCCAAATAGCTGCTTCAATGCGGTATTGTTCTGTTCAGCAATATTTTTTATTGTATGCGAATCCATAAAGGGCAGTGGTGTAAACCTTTGATTTTCCAAATAATCGCCTCGCTTCGTTCCCCGGCGTTCCGATCACAGGCCGAATTTGCGCCGGTATTCTTCTGGATTGTCCTTATATTCCTGGTACTGCTTCCGCATACAATTCCCGCATGGACGGTATCCGGCGGCAAGAGCCGTTTTCTCGTCGGCAAAGAATACGCGGTATTCTTCATAGCTGCCAGGAAATCTCCTGATTGTGGAGAGGGCAGAGCGGCAGTCAAGACGGCCATAGATTTTCTGCTTGCTGTTCCCGCCGAAAGCGCCCGGCGTTTCAGAGAGATACTGTTTTCCATCTGCTCCAAGTAATTTGTACATAATTGTTTCTCCTAAGATTTTAAATGGTATCATTCATATGCCGGAATTAACCGCAAATCTGCAAATAAATCTAAACTTTTGGTTAATCATCCTCAGACAAATACCAGCCATGCTCACCGTGCTTTGGATAACCATATTCTTTCTTGTCTTTCCAGGCTCTTTTGCTCATTTCTTTATCGAACTGATTTAATATACTCTCTAATTTTACGGCCATTGAAAAATCTTTCTCCGCGGAACACCAGTCTTGCCTGACTTTTTCGCGTTCAGATTCAAGTTCTTCATCGGATAATGATTCCATCCAGTCATTACTATATTTTTCTTCCCCGCTTAAAAACTTAAACAGCTTCGTTCCAACAATAGCAATCGCACATAAACCCGTAATTACCCCAATTCCTTTTTTCTTATTCATAAAACACCTCTTTATTCAAACAGAATCCTGTCCCCCCGGTTAAGGTTGTCATCATCTATATTTCGCCTTATCATAAACCTTCGGTCTAATGTTCGTACTCATATGGGCTACGGTATCTTTTCGACATTTCTTTATCTGTCTGTATGCTTGCCGCAGCTTCTTCCTGAGAGACAAATAATCTATGTCCCCGAACCTGAATACCGCCTCCTTCAGCAAATCTGATAAGATACATTCCACCGGAATGTCTTATTACAGTTACCTCCCGCACAGTGCGGTTTGATTCCACTATAAAAGCCTTGTCTCCCGGCTTGAAATTTCCCATTCGTATCACCTCTGATTTTTCATGAAAATATTTCTGTTATCAGCCTTGCAAACTGCAATTTAATCCGCTCCTCTCCAGCAGAAAAAGCCTTCAGACAATGCAATCTTTCCTACTATTTCTTTCATGTTTTCTGATAAGTTATAAGCACTTAAATTTAGACAGTCCCATTCAAAAACCAATAAAGCATTTTCCTCTGAAAACAGGATATTTAGTGTTCCGGAATGATTTTCCATAATCTCACTGACAGCAGCATCGATATCTTCTGGTTTCGGATTATCATTCCACCCATTCCATAAAATGGAAGTACGGTAATAGCACATCAACTTCAATATGATATTAACATATTTATTTTTCATTTCATGGCGCTTTTCGCTGTTAAGCAAATAATACTCAACATCAAAAAAATGTCCGTTAGATGTCTTAGATACCTTTTGAGGTAAAAAGTCAATGACATAACACGGTTTATTAAGTAACGCATCAATTTTGTTGTCCATTAGTCTGCTCCTTCAAACTGGGATTTGTCAAACCCATTCAAAATTATCTTTGCCTGCCCCCACTTCAAAATGGTACTTGCCAATCCCAAGATCAATTCCCGCAAAGTGTCCGCTATCGCATTCAATAGAAACCTTATTTCCGCTGCCCGCTACCTTGAATGCCTGTTTGTTTAATGCAGTAGGGGCATACAGCAGAGCGTCAACGCCGTCAAGAAACCACTGTGGCGGCTTTCCATCGTACTTGCTTACCTCTTCTGCGGTTTTAGATTTGTGCTGAACCCCTTGCGTTAAGCCATACCCAATGGCAATAACCCCGTTCACTCTGACAGAAGGATCGTCAAGATTTTTCTTTGCACCTTTGCCGTTATACATACCGCCTACCCACCAAGTATTAAGGCCAAGTGTCTGAGCATACAAAACGATATCAGCACCGCAGTATCCGAGTTTTTCATCTAACCCAGATGTATCAAGACCGGCAAGGACAATATAATTATTTACTCCCTTTGCTAAAAGCAGTTTTGCGACACCCGAAAGCCCATCCGAATTGCCTGTAACAAGTGCCAGCCTTAAATCATGGAGTTTATTATTTTCAGCAATTCTTTCCTCTAATAGCTTCACAATATCTATTGGAATTGGCTTATCGGTGTATTTCCGAACCATATGCCTCTCCCTGACAGCTTCTTTAATCGTCATAATATAACCCTCCTGGACTTAATAAATTCCGATTTTCCAACATCTCCATTATACTATAACACATCTCATCAGTGAATATATTTTTACGCAAAAAAAGAAAGGGTACAGCCGCCATACCGGCAAACTGTATCCTTTCTTCCGTTCCCGATTCGTCCGGCGGCCAGCTCAACGCTCCGTTTCCTGCTTTTTCTGCTGTCCGTTTTCCGCCGGTTCCAGCCCCAGGATCCGGTCAACATTCTGCTTCGCAGTCTGGTAGTCGATCATGTCCTTCCGGGCTGCTTTGTATTCCTCATACCGTTCTTTTTTCTCCGCCAGCAGTGCGGCATATTCTTCCGACAGCTGCGCCACTTTAGGAATCGGTTTCCCTCCCAGGGCGTCGAACGCCGTCTTTGCTGCTTCGTGCTTTCTGATCTCGTCCGCATGTTCCGCCCGGTATTCTTTCTTATGACGGGATTTTTTGTACTCTTTGTAAATGTCCCGCGTTTTAGAATAGTTTATGATGTGCGTTTTCAGCTGCGCTACCTCTGCCATGCGTCCTTCCAGCTGTTTGATACGGAGGGAGAGTGTATCAAAAGTTTCCCCGGCAGTTTCTGCCCGCGTTTCCAGTTCACCGTAGTCGGTGACGCCGTTTTCCACAAGAAAATTCAGGGTCTTTGCCGCCTCCTTCAGATTGAACACTTTTGCCCAGCGTTCGTAGCCTTTCCCTTTGCCGGCCTGCATCTTTGCCTGGATATCCACAAGGAGATTGACGTTTCTGCCTGCTGTCCGGCGTTTCGGTTTTACCGGTGCGGGTCTTGTGCGTGTTCCGGAGAGCCGTTCCTGCAGGGCCTCTTTTGTATAAGCGTCCCCCAGACGCTGGGAGCGGGTGAACCGCTGCTGTCCGGGAGCTAAAAATTCCAGGGACTTTCCACGGTGTTTGATTTCGTACCCTTCCTTCCTCATGCGCGACAGAAAGTCCTCAAAGTTCCTGCTGTCTGGCAGTACCCGGTCAATGGCCTGCCGCAGCTGCTCCTTATAGCTGCGCCCGCGCTTTGCCGCCGCCTTTTCCTGATACCTCTGTCCCCTGGCTTTCGGCTTTTCAATCACCGAATATCCGTGTTCCCGGCAGATCTGGTCGTTCAGACGGCGGAGGATGAGGGCAGAATTATAAAAATTATTGAATTTGCCGTCACATTCCAGGTTGGTGCTGTTAAATTCCACATGGTTATGGATATGGGCTTTGTCTACATGGGTGGCGACAAGAAACTGGTGTTTTCCCTTCGTGAATTTCATGGCCAGCTCATAGCCCAGTTTGTTGGCTTCCTCCGGCGTAATTTCACCCGGCTTGAAGGACTGGATGATACGGTAGGAGATGATGTCCCGCTCCTTCGGCTGGCTCCGCCCGGTGGCGGTTTCGTAGAGCAGCTTGCTCATTTCAAATTCTTCAGCGGCGGTTTCCGGGCTGCACATATAGGAAGACACCAGTTCCCCGTCTTTGGTCTTTTTTTCTTTCTGGTCGTAATCCAGACGGTCATGGAGCGTCTGCCTGCGGGATTTGCTCCCCATGCTTTTACGCGGGAGCAGGTCGGAAACCGCCATGCGGATCCCCCCTTTCTATAGTTTATTTGGATTCATTGACAGTTTGCTGTTCCCCTATGTTTCCTGCCTATGCCCGTTCTTCATATCGGGAAGCGGGACGCAGGGCCGCCGCCCTCTGGCAGAGCAGCTCATTATAGTCTTTCCCACCGGCGGCAGGCGGATTGTCCGCAATCACCTGGATGCGCCGGGAAAGTGTGGCATCTTCCCGGACTGCCTCCCGGATCTTCTCTATCCCCAAAATTCCGGCCCGGTCATTGTCCAGGCAGAGGCTGATATGGGTGACGGCTTCATGGTCGCGGAGGAACCGGAGCAGGGCGCGTGGGGCAGTGCCGCCAAGGGACAGGTAATGGTTCCTCCCAAAATCTTCTCCCTGGAGCTTTAAAAGGGTAGCGACTGAGAGCGCGTCAATGGGGCTTTCCGCCACCGCAAGGAACGGGCTTTCCTGATCCGACGCGGGCAGGCAGAATCCATACCGCTTGTCGCTCCCGTCCACATCCATCTTAAAATCTCCATGGGTTCCCCGCAGGCAGGCATAGCGCGCTTTTCCTTCCGGATCGCGCCCCACAAAGACACAGTTCTGATACCGGCGGCTTTCGTATAAAATCCCGGCTTCCATGCACACGCCCAGCAGTTCCGGGTCAATGCCGCGATCCTGCAAATAGCCCACCACGGCGGACGCGCACCGGCTGGCTTCGGGCAGCTTAAACGGCTTTTGCGGCTTCGTGGGTTTTGTGAACGTCTGCTTTACGGGCGGCGGCGCAGAGTACCCGCACAGGGTTTCCACCGCGCCCACAAAGTCCATGCCGCGCACCTTAATCAGATAATCAAGCGCCGTGCGACCGCCGATGCCCCGGCTGTTCCAGCACCATTTCCCGTTGGAGATTTTTAAGCTGTCATGGGTTCTGGTGCAGTATTCGCGGGGGCCGCTTTTTTTCAGTTCCTGCGGCTCATAAGCCTGCAAATAAGAGAGCAAGTCCCATTCCTTTGCTTTTGCAATCTGTTCTTTGGTTACGCCTGCCAAGGTATCACCTCCAGATATAAAAATAAGCGGCGGGAGCAAAAGAAAAATCGCTCCCGCCGCAGTTGTTTACAGTGCTTCAAATTTCTTCAGCAGGTCGTTCACGCCCTGCCAGATTTCAGCGTAGCCCTGCCGCAAGTCCTCCACATCCTGCTCATACAGGTTGTGGGTGCTGTTGCAGCGGCGGGAAATCTGGTTGACGTTGCTGGAAACGGAGCGCAGCAGCTTTACCAGTTCCAGCACCGCGCCCATATCAAGCTGCACAATGTAGCCGTCCACCGCCATTTTCCGCAGGTATGCCCGCAGGTTGGAAGTCCTCAGCAGTTCCATTTTGCGGTCAATCGCCGCCTTTTCTTCCGGGGAAACCTTGGTGAACAGCCCCACCGTGCGCCCCTCCTTTGCCCTCACAGCACCGCCTCCTTTCGCGGGGTGCGCTCCATGCCGGACTGTACCGGCGCGGGCGGTTCATAGTTACGGAGTGCCTGACGGATAGAGGGTTTATGGCCAGCCGCCGCAGCGGGCATCGGCACAACCGGCGCGGGTTCTCCGGCGTCCTCCAAATCAGGGCTTTCTTCAACCTCCTGCTCCTGCTCATCCTCCTTTTTGTCCGGCCTGGACAGCTCCCGGTTAAGCTGGTTTAAGCGGGCGGATTTTTCCCGCAGTTCTTCTTCTTTTGGGAATGGCCGGTCGGCTTCTTCTTTGGCGTTTTCCAGTTCGCTTTCCAGTGTGGTAAGCCGCGCCTTTTGCGCGTCCAGCCGTTCCGCCAGACTTTCCAGCGCGTTGTTAATGCGGGTGACATTGCCCACCGCATCGTCGGACAGTTCGGCGGAGTAGGTCAGGTTCTGCTTCATGGTGACGCGGAATTTGCTGCCGTCACACCTGAGCTGCATGGGGAAGCCGCGAAACTCGCCCAAATCCACGATTTTTTCCGGGTCGTCCATCAGCATACACGCCTTAATCACCGCTTCGCCCGCTGCCTTTCGCTCCGTGTAGGTCTGCCCCATGACAGTCATGGAAAAGGCATCGTCCTTGACCGGGTGGGCCTGCACCGTTGGCAAATCCGCCGTCAGCGCTTCGATTAACAGCTTGGTTTCCGCGATTTTCTGCGGGTAGTATTTCAGCGCCTTGTCCTGCATTTCGTACTGCTGGGAGGTGTGGTTGGCTTTGAGCATTTTCAGCTTGGAAACCTGCACATCCAAATCCATTTTTTCGCGGATGCGGTCGTCGCCGGTGGCAAGGGCTTTGACCTCGGCGTAGGAAAGGGCGGTGGCGTCCACATCCTCGGCGGAGCGGGCGGGGCTTTTGGAGGTCATAATCTGGCCGATGAATTTCTGCTTGTTTTCCACCAGCCCCCAGTTGTAAGCGTCGAATGTCCCTTTGGTGACATACTTGAACATTTTCACTGACGCATTCATGTTTCCCTGGCGCAGAGAACGGCCGGCGCGCTGCTCCAAATCGGCAGGACGCCAGGGGCAATCGAGATCGTGGGACGCGACAATGCGGTTCTGCACATTCGTGCCTGCGCCCATTTTTGCCGTGGAGCCGATTAAAACACGCACCTGCCCCCGCCGCACCTTGGCGAACAGTTCCGCCTTTTGGGTTTCCGTGTTGGCGTCATGGATGAAAGCTATCTCCGCTTGGGGGATGCCCTTGGCAATCAGCTTTTCCTTGATGTCGTCATAGACGTTGAATGAGCCGTCGCCTTTGGGTGTGCTGAGGTCGCAAAACACTAACTGCGTCCCCAAAATCTCTGTGCTTGCCTGCCATTCCTGCACAATGTTTTTTACGCAGGTATTGACCTTGCTGTCCGGGTCGTCCGGCAAGAGCGGGTTTTGCAGCCGCTGATCCAGCGCCAGCTTGCGCCCGTCCGAAGTGATGCGTAACATATTGTCGATATGGGGGTCAACCTGGCCTCCGCGCACACTTTCCGCACGCTCGCCAAGTTCCTCCACCATTTCTTTCTGGAACCCGCTGGGTTCGGTAGTGACGGTGATATATTCTGCTTTTGGCACGGGGAGGTTGAGCATATCGGCGGTCTGGATGTCGGCGGCTTCTTTCCAGATAGAAATCAGTTCCGGCAGGTTGTAAAACTTCGCAAACCGGGTCTTGGAGCGGAAGCCGCTGCCCTCCGGCTTTAATTCCATCGCCGTGACCTTTTCGCCAAAGTCCGCCGCCCATGCGTCAAAGTGGCGGTGTCCGTTCTGCTCCAGGGTATCAAACTGGAGGTAGCGCATCATGGTATACAATTCTACCATTGAATTGCTGACCGGGGTTCCGGTGGCGAACACGATGCCGCGCCCGCCGGTGATTTCGTCCATGTAGCGGCATTTTGCAAACATATCGCTGGATTTCTGCGCGTCTGTCTGTGCAATCCCCGCCACGTTCCGCATTTTTGTGTGTAAAAAGAGGTTCTTAAACCCGTGGGCTTCGTCCACAAACAGACGGTCAACGCCCAATTCCTCAAAGGTCACAACGCTGTCTTTCTTCTTGCCGTCCGCCAGCTTTTGCAGCTTGGCTTCCAGGTTTTTCTTGGTTTTCTCCATCTGCTTGATGGTGTAGCGCTCGCCGTCCTCGGCTTTTGCTTCGGCAATGGCGGTGACGATTTCGCTGATCTGCCCCTCAATGACGGCTTTCTGCCGTTCCGGGGAGAGGGGGATTTTCTCAAACTGTGAGTGTCCGATAATCACCGCGTCATAGTCGCCGGTGGCGATACGGGCGCAGAATTTCTTGCGGCGGGCAGGCTCAAAGTCCCGTTTCGTGGCAACCAGCACCTTTGCGCCGGGGTAAAGGCGCAAAAAATCGCCGCCCCATTGTTCCGTTAAGTGGTTGGGGACGACGAATAAGGATTTCTGGTTCAGGCCCAGCCGCTTGCCCTCCATTGCGGCGGCAATCATTTCAAAGGTCTTGCCCGCGCCGACACAGTGGGCGAGCAGTGAATTTTTTCCGTAGAGCATCCGCGCCACGGCGTTTTCCTGATGGGTACGCAGGGCAATTTCCGGGTTCATGCCCGCAAAACGGATATGGGAACCGTCATATTCGCGGGGACGGATGCAGTTGAATTTCTCGTTGTAACGCCTGCAAAGGGTTTCCCGGCGCTCCGGGTCTTTGAAAATCCAGTCCTTGAACGCTTCGCACATGGCTTCCTGCTTCTGCTGGGCGATGGCGGTCTGCTTTTCGTTGAGGACGCGCACCTCCTTTCCGTCCTCCATCTTTGTATCGAAGATCCGCACATCCCGCTGGTTTAAGGTCTGCTCAAAAATCTCGTAGGCATTGATGCGCTTCGTGCCGTAGGTGGCGTAGACGCGCACGTTATCCCGGTTGTCCGCGCTTTTGCCCTGCACGTTCCATTCGCCGGTGACGGGGGCATATTGCAGCTTGATTTTCCGCTCCTGCAAGTATGCAGGCGTGTGGAGCAGTTCAAACATAAACTGCTGGTAATACCTGGGGTCTATCCAGGACGCGCCGATCCGGACGCTGATTTCAGAAGCGGTCAGGTCTTTGGGCTGCACCTGTTCCAGCTTTTCGGCGTTGACGGCAAACTGCGGGTTTTCCTTGGCGGCGGCGCGGGCAATCGCTAACTTGGCCCGGACGTTGCCGGAAAGGTATTCGTCCGCCGTCTGCCAGCCCTGGTGCCAGTGTGTGCCGCCGTCCTCTATATCAAAGGGGCCGGTGGAGGGGTCTTTGAAGATGATGCCCTTTAAGTCCTCCACAATCTGCGGGATTTTTTCAGAGCCGCCCATCAGGGACGCCATGTAGCCCAAATCCACGCAGGCTTTCTCCCCGATAGATACCGCCAGCGCCTCCACAGCCGTGTCCACGCTGGTAACGGCGCGGTGGGTCTGGATGGTGCGCCGGGTGAACATATCCGCCTTGCGTTCCAGTTTCCCCTCCTCGTTGATGATTTCCAGGGAGCAGAGCAGCGGGTAGGAGGAATCCTGTTCAAAGGCCAGCTTGTTGCCGGTGCTGTTAAGAAGCCCGTATTTTGCGCTGAACGCATCATAGAGCCGGTTTAATTTTGCCTGCTCGGACTGGATTTCGGTATCGTCCGCGCCGGCAAGCTGCAAGTCAATCAGGCGGCGGGCGCTGTCCCGGATGCCGATCATGCCCTTAACGCGCTCCGTGGGGGTTTTGCCAAGGACGGCCTGGGTCATGCGGGAGTTTTCCCGGAAGTACAGCTTATCATTGGATAGGGTGTAACTGAAATTGCGTACAGATGGGTCGGCGGGGATGCTTTCCAGTTCTTCCCCGTCCTGCCCGGCATCCACTTCCAGCAGTTCCCGGTCAGGCGGTGCGATATGCCGGATAGCGTCTGCAAGCTGCTTGGAAAGGTCTGCGCCGGGGATGGGCTGGCAGGAGGTTTCGGTTTCATTGCCGTACATACTGCGCCCCATTGTCATTGTCCCCAGCACCATTTCCGGGTGTTCCAAATAGTAGCGGTTCAGGGGGATGCCGTCCTCCGTCTGCCCGGCCTCCACCCATTCCGGGAGTTTTTCCGGGATACGGTCGCGCTTTTGGAAAAAGAGGATGTCCGTGGTGACTTCGGTTCCGGCGTTGGCTTTGAACGCATTGCTGGGCAGTCGGATTGCGCCTAATAAATCGGCTTTTTGCGCCAGCGCTTCCCGCACTTTGCTGTTTTTCTTGTCCATCGTGCCTTTGGTGGTGATAAAGGCCACAATGCCGCCGGGACGCACCTTGTCCAGCGTTTTGGTGATGAAATAGTCGTGTATCATCAGGTTCTGGCGGTCGTACCGCTTGTCATGTACCTGATAGCTGCCAAAGGGGACGTTGCCCACCGCCAGGTCAAAGAAATCGTCCGGGTGGTCGGTGCGCTCAAAGCCGTCTACTGTAATATCCGCCTTTTGGTATAGCTGTTTTGCGATGCGCCCGGTCAGGTCGTCCAGCTCCACGCCATAGAGTTTTGCCGCCGCCAATTTTTCTGGCAGCATCCCGAAAAAGTTTCCGATACCCATAGACGGCTCCAAAACTGTCCCAGGCGTAAAGTCCATCTGTTCCACCGCGTTGTAGATTGCCTGGATAACGGTGGGGCTGGTATAGTGGGCATTGAGAACCGTGCTTTGTGCAGACTGGTACTCCGCAGGGGTGAGCAGTTCTTTCAGTTCGGCGTATTCCTTTGCCCACTTGGGGTCATTAGGCTCAAAGGCGTGGGAAATGCCGCCCCAGCCCACATAGCGGGACAAAATAGTCTGTTCCTCCGGTGTGGCAAGGCGTTTTTCGGCTTCAATCTGTTTCAGGGTGCGGATGGCTTCCACGTTGTACTGGTACTTGGTTTTTTCACCGCCCACGCCTAAATTTTCATCGGTGATCTGGAAGTTGTGGCGCTCTGGTTCAAACCGTAGGGGCTGTAAAATAATCTTGCTGGGGAATACCCTGCCGCCCACTTCCTCCTGGGCGCGGCGGCGGGCCTGCTTCTGCGCTGGGGTTTCGGTAATCTGCCCGCCGTCAATCTCCATCGGTTCCGGCACAGGCTTGGGTTCTGCTGGTGCAGGGGGAACATCCGGGGTAAGGTCAAAGGTCTGCTGTTCCCGTTCCTCCACAAACTGCCGCACAAAGGGGATGCTTTCGCTGCGGAAAATGGGGAACCAGCCCCGCAGTTCCATATCTTGCAGGCTGACGGTTCCGGCGTTGTAGTCCACGCTGTCAATCTTCATCAGCCGCCCGTCAATGGTCAGTTCCATGCCGACAGGGATATAATCCGCCGCGCTGCGCTCCTTGATGATTTCATAGGGCGCATCCTTGCCGCGTTCTGCGTCAGGCCGCGCAAGCACCACGCTTTTTCCGTGTTCCAGCAGCTTTTTCAGGACAGACTGCCAGCCAGCCGCGCCGGTGACGGAAACTGTCCCCAAATCGGGGATTTCGCGGGTAACGGTTTTTCTTCCCAGCGCAGGCGCGGCTTCTTCCGCGTCCGTGCCGTAAAAGAGGATGGTTTCCCCCACCTGAACGCCTACCAGCTTGTCAGGATGGGCCGCTTTGAGGTTCAGGTATTCCTCTACATTGGGCGTAAGGTTCGGCTCGTCTGCGGTAGCTGTTTCAGGGGTTTTCTGTGTCTGCCCTGCACCCGTGCCGGTGGGTTCCGTTCCGTCCTCCGGCGCAGGGAATGGTACGATATTGCTGCCTGCGGTTTCCGGCTCCGAATTGTCCGAAACGGGCGCGTCCTGCGCCTTTTCCGGCTCTGGTTCCTGCACTTGTTCCGGCTCCACAGTCTGCTCCACATCCTGCACCCGTTCCGGCTCCTTGGGCGGCGTGGAAAATACCGGCGCGTCCTGGGTCGCTGAAATGGACATTTCGCTGGTGGCAGCGATTTTCTGGATTTCTTCCCGGATTTCCTCCGGCAAGCCTGCGTCATAAAAGGTTACGGTGCGGTCGGGGTCGATATGGGCAACCGTCTTATAATCGCCGTGTACTTCTTCCAAACGGTTCCAGACCGTCAGGCCGTTGCCCAGGTGTCCATAGCCCAGGTCATACCGGGCGGCAGGGTTTTCCGGTTCCGTGTTCACGGCAGCTTCGGGTATATCCGGCTCCGCGTTTGCAGTAGCTTCGGGTACATCCGGCTCGGCGGCTGCGGCTGTTTCCGGTGCGGCTGGCTCTGCCTGCGGCTGTTCCATTTCCGGCGTGGATGGTGTGGCGGGGTCAGACAAAAGCCCGAACATATCCAGGGTAAGCTGCTGGCCCTCTTTGTCCTCTTGCGGGGCGGGCTTTTTCTTGCGGGAGAGGGCTTTTGCCGCCGCTGCAAGACTGCCGGCGGGTTCTTCCGTATGCTTACCGGCGCTTTCCTTTTCTTTCTGTTTTTGCTCCTGCTTTTTCTGGCGTTCCTCCTGCAAGACAGCTTCGGGCAGCGGGGTGAATAAGGAATATTCGCCCCGCAGATACGCGCCCATATCCCGGAGTGACGGTTCCATCAGCTTGTAGGCGCGGTCGTCCGGGGATACCATTGCCAGCGCCTTGACCATCTGCTCATAGTGCACCGCGCATTGTTCCGGGTCGTCCAGTATGGGGCGGAACACCTTTTTTGGCGCGTCAAAATTCCAGTCGTGGGGGATTGTTTTGGCTGTGTCGTTGGGGTCGTAGTATTGGAACACATACAGGCTCCTGGCAAGCCGCATTTTTTCATATTCCGGCAGATATGCCTTTTCCCTGCGGTTCAGATACCGATCTTCTTTGATTAGTCCTGCAATCCGCTTGTGTATCTGTTTCCAGTTCAGCATGACCGTATCATAATTGCCCTCGGAAAAATCGTCAGCGCGGGACAGCTTGATTCCTTTGCCGTCGTGCCATTCGTCAAATCCAATGTAGCCATGCCCGCCGATGCCGTATTCATTTTTCAGAAAGGCAATGCACTCGGCGGCGTCATGGCCCTGCATAAAGTAGGAGTAAATGCGGAACTTGCCCTCGGAAACCCCGGAGCCGCCGGTGAGCTGGCGGGTGATTTCATCCTCGGTGACAAATGCGCCACGGGCAGGGGAAAAACCCGCTGCCGCCTGAAATGCCGTCACCGGCTTATCCATATCGGTCAGGCGGGTATATAAATCATGGGGCGGTATCTGCTGGCGGAACCGTAACAGTTCCGGGTTCCGCTGATGGGCGCTTGCAAGCTGCTTTACCTCCTGCGCGATTTTGGCGCGTTCTGACGGGTCTTTTAAGAGTGCGGCAATCTTTTCCGTGCTGTCCGGGAAACCGCCGTAGAGCGCGTCAATGGTGGGCAGTAAGCCCTTTTCCCTTGCTTCGTCGCTGAAATTCTGGCGCAGATACCACAGCTTTTCGGACAGTTCCCGAAACTCGTTGTCCCGCGCCGCGTCGATGTTGTCCTGGCTGGCAAACTGGCCGTCTTTCAGAAGCTGGCTAATCTGTGCCGCCGCCTGCTTCCATGTGACAAGGGAACCTCCCCCGGCAGAACGTCCCGGCGCGATGTGGATGCCGCTTTGACTGAACCACAAAGAATACTCATGCCCCGCAATGTTAAGCCCTTTGCCGCCGGTGCGGTATTCCTTTTGCAGAAAATCGGCGGCAAGTTCTTCCGGTGGGTTCTTCTGGAAAAAGGCCACGATACGCAAAATACTGTTTCGCTCATTGCTGCCGCTGGTGAGGGCGCGCCCGATGACGGCATCCGTCACTTTTCCGGCGGCAGCGGCGGGGCGGAGTTCCTGCTCGGTTTTCTGCACATGGGCAATGGTTTCAATCTGCTGTTCCACGGTAGGGAACAGGGAAAACTGTGTAAATGCCGGCTTTGCAGACGCAGAAACGGCGGGCTGTTCGCCCGCCGCCTGCTGGTTTTCCTGATTTACTTGTAAACGATCTCGTTCAGTACCATTTCCTCCGCCTGTGCGGTGAAGCTGTTGACCGCCTGCACCCATCCCATCTGGTCGCGGGCTTTCATCGCTTCGTCCACGTGGTTCTGTTTCTTTAAGTCCGCCACGATCCGGTCTATCTGTTCCTGTGCCTGCTGGTCGATCTCCCGCAGGTGGGCTTCCAGCCGCCCGGTCAGAAGCATCGAGGTGTACCGTCCCTTGTGCCGTTCCTGGAGAAAGGTCTGCCGCATCCGTCCGTACTTGCCCAGCGGCATTTCCTCCATCTCGTCCTCCCCGTCCATCATCAGGTCGGGAATCTTATAATCGCCCATCTTCTTGTATGCCAGTTCTGCCATTTTCTATGCTCCTTTCTTCGCTTTCATGCTTTAACGTGCTAAATTCTTCCTTGCCTTTAGTATAACCGATCACCGGCTCTTTTGCAAGGGTTTTTTCCCTGTTTTTTTGACGGTTCTGCGCTTTTTCTTTCTCTGCCTGCCGGATGCCCTTTTTCACTTCCAGCAGCATATTCATGGACACTTCGCTGGCGGCGCTGCCTAAGTGGTGGAGGACGGCGGGGGTGGAAAATTCACTGATGCCGTCAAAATCTTCATCGTCCAGATAGTCGGCGGCGTTTAGGCCGCAGCGGGTGAGGAGCGTGTACTGGACGCTGGCCGTCAGGAGGTTGCGGAAACGCACTTCCAGGTTAAGGTCGTCCAGTTCCTCCAAAAGACTGCCCTGGGTGTCGTAGGCAAGGTCGGCCAGAAGTTCGGGGTACACTTCCTCTACCGCGTGTTTTGCCTGCTCCATCAGCGCCTGCCCGATGTCCTGGCTTTCCGTTTCTCCGTACCGCTTCACGAGCGTATCCAGGACGGCGGCGTGGTGTTCGTCTTTCAGTTCCCACAGATAGGGCATCCTCGCGCCCCGCACCGGGCGGGTGTCCGCCACATCGAAAACATAGGTCAGGCGCGGGCGGATGCCGTCCTTATTGATGAGCGCAATGCCCTTGGAGCCGGCCTTGACCCAGCGGCGCATATCCTCATTCCACAGTTCCATGCTGGCGCAGGCGGTGGCGTCCGGGCGCTGGGCGTAGATTAAAAGCTGTTCATCAAACGAGTATTTATAGAGCCGCGATGCAGTGGTAAGATAGCTTTTCCAGCCGTGGGCGTTCCTTGTGACCGCTTTGGCGGTCTGGTCTGCAAGCTGCGACACATATTGTAGCTTATTCGCCATGTTTCCCTCCTTTTTCGCAAAATAAAAGCCCGGAACAGGTGCGTCCTGCTCCGGGTGTGTGGATGGTTGTTATGATTCTTCTTCGGGGAGTTCCCAGGGGGAAAGCCCCATTTCTTCCCATGTTACGCCATAGGGTGCGCCGCCGGAGGTGTAACCGGCGATAAAATAAAAGCGGTCGTCCGAATCCGGGAAGCGGTCATAAAAGGATTGCTGTTTCTTTGCCTCCCGTTCCCGCCGCAGATGCTCCTGGCGTTTCTGTTCCGCCTGCCGCTTCACCGCTGCCTGCTCCGGGGTCAGTGCGCCGATTTCCTCTAAGTCATTCAGCGCGGTCGGCACATCGACCTTGAATTTTTCCCGGTAGGCGCGGACAAGGTGCGTCCCCGTATAGGAGGGGAGCCATTGCCGCGCCATGCGGATGCGGGCAGCGTGGCGTGCCGCTTTATTCTTCTGTTTTGCCCATTTGGGGGTAGTGCTGTTTTTCACGTTCTGCATCCTCCGTGTTTTTGCCCGTTTGTCTGCCGGATTTGATTATACCACAGCCGGACAGCGGGGACAATCAGCCGCCGCGCCTTTTCTCGTTCATCTGATCCAGCACCGCCCGCTGTGCAGGGGTAAGGACACGGGGCGGGGTGATGCGTACCCATTTTTTCGGCAGTTCAAAGGAAAGCCCGCCATATCCATTGTCCCCGGTCTGCCGTACCTGTCCGGGGTAAGTGCCGCACAGTTCGGAAAGCTGCCGGCAAAGGGCGGCATTGTGGGTGTAGATGCTGGCGGCGGCTTCTGCTTCGTTATACAGCACGATGGTTTCCCTCTCGGTTCCGGACAGCTTCATCGCTCCACCTCCTGTCCGCGCGGGGGCTTCTTTGGCGTATCGTGACCTTTGGCGGCATCCTGCCGGCACTGGCTGAGGGCATCCAGCACAGAGGGCTTTGGCGGCGGTTCATTGTTGATGATGCCGTCAATCTGGTTATAGTTTCCCTCCGCGCTCATTTCGGCGGCGGCAAGGTAGTTTTCCGGGCGCACCTCCTGAAAGGCGCGGACTTTGCCGTCCTCCGCCAGCACCGGCACATAGAGCCGCCCGGTATGCAGGTACACCCCGTCCAGCCCCGCGCCGCCTTTATAGCGGCCTGCGCTGTCACGCTCGCACTCCAAAAGGGCGGTTCCGTCTGCCAGAAGATAGCCGGGTTCCGTGCGCCGGTAGAGCCAGCCATAGGGGACGCCAATCTGACGGATGGCGATTTCTTCCCCAATCAAAAGGTCTTTTTGTTCCTCTTTCTTCATTCCGTATCCACCTCCCCCGCAGCACGGACAGCGGCAGCCATTGCATAAATGGCATCGTCCAGCGCGTCCATGACTTCCTCCGGCTCGGTATCGGCCATTGCCAGCAGGGTTTCCACCGTTTCCTCCGACAAGCCCAGCCATGCCGCCACTTCCGGCACGTTGGGCAGGCTCTGGCTGCTCTCAAAGAAGTAGGAGTAGGGCATCCCGAACCGTCTGGCGATTTCCTGAAGCTGGTACACATCCGGCGCGGCGGAGCCGTTCAGCCAGCGGTTCATTTCCGGCAGTTCCACGTTCAGGGCCTGCGCCAGTTCAGCGGCGTCCGTGCCGCTGATGGCCAGGAGGTTGTGCAGGTTGCGGTTAAATGCGTTCATGTTCTTTTCCATAAGCGTCAGTTTCCTTTCTTTTTGGGGGTTTTGGGGTCAAATTCCAGCTTAAAGCGGACAAATTTCTCTCCGGTGTCCTCCATCACAACAGTCGCGTCATAGAGGACGCCTTTTTTCTCGGAAAACAGGCCGGTCATGGCGACGCGCCCGTTTTTCAGCAGGGCGGCGGCAACCTTGCGGGTCAGCTCCTTGCGCTTCCCGGTAAAGAAGCGGTCGTTCTTCCAGAGGGCAAAGCCGCAGGGGGGCGTGGCGTTCCAGCCCTCGCAGAAGAAACTCTTTTTGCCCTCCACCACGTTTTTGCCGCAGCGGGGGCAGATACCGATTACCGTGCGCCCGGATGCAGACAGGGCGGCGTTTGCCACGGTCACGCCCTGATAGCCTTTGATAAGTTCGGTGAGCATAGCGGAAATGCCCGCCATAAAGTCCTCCGGGGAGAGTTCCCCGCGCTCCACCGCGCCCAGCCGTTCCTCCCATTCAGCGGTCAGTTTTGCGGATTTCAGCGCATCGGGCATTACCTTGATAAGTTCCGTGCCTTTTTCCGTGGGGAGAAGCTGCTTTTTCTTCCGCTCCACAAAGCCGGAGCGCACCAGCTTTTCAATCACGCCGGCGCGGGTGGCCGGAGTGCCAAGCCCCTTGCGCTCCACGTCCTCCAACTTTGCAAAATCCTCCGCGCTGGCGTGTTCCATTGCGGAGAGCAGCGTGTCCTCGGTAAAATGGCCTGGAGGGGAGGTCGCGCCCTCTTTGACGGACGCGCCCTCGGCGGTCAGCTTCTGTCCCTCGGTGAGTGCAGGAAGCGGCGGGGACGGTTCCGCCTGCTTCGGTTTCTGTTTCAGTGTGGCATGGAAAGCCTGCTCCAAAGCCGTCCAGCCCGCCGCGATTTCTGTCTTGCCTTTGGCGGAAAAGACAGCGCCGCCACATTCCAGCGTGACGGCAGTTTCCGCATAGGTGTGGGGTTCGCCTACCGCGCACAGCAGACGGGCGGCAGCAAGAAAGAGGATGTTTTTCTCCCCGGAGGGCAGCGCGGACAGGTCGGTTTTTGCCGTTTCTGCCGTGGGCAGGATGGCATGGTGGTCGGTGACTTTGCTGTTGTCGATTACCTGCGCAGCGTTTACCGGCAAGGACAAATCTGCCGCAAAGGGCAGCGATGCGGCGATAGACTGACATAATGAGGGCAGTCCTGATGCCATATCTTCGGTCAAGTACCGGCTGTCCGTGCGTGGGTAGGTCGCCAGCCGCTTTTCATAGAGGGCTTGCAGATAATCAAGGGTCTGCTGGGCGGTGTAGTCAAACAGCCGGTTTGCTTCTCTTTGGAGGGTAGTTAAATCGTACAGCCTGGGCGGGCGCTCGGTTTTCTCCTTTTGGGAAACCGTCTGTACCGTTGCAGGCTTGCCCACACAGCCGGTACGCAGCCTGCCTGCGTCCGTTTTGGATGCAAAGCGTTCACTGGCGGCATGGAATCCGTCCAGTTCCAGCTCCACCGTGTAAAATTTCTCTTTCTGAAAGCCGGAAATGGCGGCTTCCCGTTCTGCTAACAGCGCCAGCGTCGGGGTCTGCACCCGGCCCACGTTCAGGGTTTTGCCCTGGTACAGCGTGGTAAACAAACGTGTACCGTTGATGCCGATCAGCCAGTCCGCCTTGGCGCGGCAGAGGGCGGCGGCGTAGAGATTATCGTAGTTCTTCCCGTCCAGCAGGCAGTCGAAGCCTTTTCGGATGGCGGTTTCCTCCATTGAGGAAATCCACAGCCGCTTGACGGGCTTTGTGCAGCCGCACAGATGGTAAGTCAGGCGGAAAATCAGTTCCCCCTCGCGCCCTGCGTCTGTTGGATAGTTGGAATAGGTGACTTAGAAAATATCCATTATTCAAGGGTTTCCAGTGCCCCTATGAACTTGTAATGGATAGTAAGTCGTTGAATTTTCTGCCCGTCAACTTCTACGGGTTCAGAAACAAGAATTTTTTCTATAAGTTGGTTGATTATCTTAAAATTGAGTTCCGTTATTCCTGCATAACCGCTTATCTGCTCCGCAAAATGCTCAATGGAAGATAACTGTTCTTTGTCCGCTATGGCACTTTTTTCAAGTTCCTTTATCTTGGCTGTCAGTTCTTCCTGCTCGCTGTCAAATCGTGCCGACAGCATTTGGAAACGCTTTTCTGTTATCAGTTCCCTTGTCAAGTCCTCATACAGTTTGGCATACAGGTTTTCTATTTCCGACACTCGCTGTTTACATTGCCTTAGTTCCTTTTTCTGCTGTTCCTTATCCGCTGACAGTTGGAGATTAAGACGCTCCGCAATTTCCGTTACCATTGCTTTCCTGTCCGTCAGTGCCTGTCCTGCGTGTTTCTGAATGTCCGCAAGCACAACTTCGTGAACCGTCCTCGCCTCAATGGTGTGTGATGAACAACCCTCTTTCCCAAACTTGCGGTATTTGGTACAGCAGTAGAAAGTCTTGTCTAATACATTGTTACGCTTTCTTTTCTGCT
>OFGQ01000538.1_pt1 | contig 30497 bp, 26 predicted proteins | sample 1521791 | NCBI WGS metagenome assembly OFGQ01 (sample SAMEA3504116, study PRJEB24116) | mouse gut metagenome | biome: mouse gut; feature: mouse-associated habitat; material: faeces | place: Denmark | collected 2011 | reverse complement strand
CTTATGGTAAGATGATTATAGGTCATTTGTGATTTTCCTTTACTTTTGTTTGTTGTTACTAAAAAGTCTATCACAAATGGCTTTTTATTTTTCTAACTTAATTTTACAAACTGCGTAATATTAAAATTATTCCTTAATATAAAATAAAATGCGATCAGAATCTCAGTTAGAGCTGATCGCATTTTATTTATATTAAAGGTGATATTTTAAAATTCCATGTATTTTCATTTAAATCCCAATCTTCTTTTGTAAGCAGAATCGCCTGCTGTACAAAATTAATAATCTCGTACTTTTGATTTACAATTACAGGAATATTTCGAAAATCTCCTATTTGAGAATTAATAGTAGGATTGAGTATTCTTAATATATTATTTCCTAGTGGAGTATTTAACATACCTATAATATAATAAATGACATCTACATTATCAGAAAATGCAGACATACCAGAAACATCATGAATACTCCCATATTCGCGATATCTGACACTTAATCCACCTGAGGTTATCAACGGCCAGGTTATCGCTTCTTTAAAGTAATATTCGGTGTTTTGTGGGCGTGACCGAAGTTTTCCCTTATCATCAACGAAATTACGTATTTCTTGTCCATCATTTTCCCAATTAACAACGTAATCATAGTTACCATACCATCGTCTGAAAGAACCACCTTTGTTGTATGGAAACCATTTTTTCCCTGATTCAACCGCATCGGGAATGGATTTTGCATCAAATTTTATCTTATCATGCTCTACTTCCCACCATTCACGTAAAAAGTAATTATTATCTCCTGTTTGTAAACCAACTTTTGGTGTTACAACTTCGTCCATTCGTTTCCCAATAACGAAATCATGAATTAAGTTTTCACTTACCCAATACGAAATCGGCTGTCCCGGAATTTTAGTGAAGTTATTTTGTGTAGTAGTATACAAGTAATCAGTGTTTTCTTTTTCAATTACTGCTACAGTTTTTTCTTCTTTTAGTTTATGATTTTCAAAATCTACAAGTCGCACATAACTTCCACTATAATTTTTGTAGTCAGCAGGTGATATTACAAAAGCAGTTGTCTGAACAACTTCTCCACCAATTTCTTCAAAAGCTCTAGTTCCTAGGTGTAACATATTAACAATTGTTTGTTTATTGATTTTGTTACGAAGTTTTTCAAAACTCGAAAGGAACATCCATGCGTGCTGAGTGATCATAGAATAGTAACCTGATGATTTTACCATTTTTTCTAAACGTTCCATAAACACGCCAAAAAGATCACTCTTACTATTAGGGAAGTATTTCTTTACAAAATCAGAAAGGATCTTGTTCATTCCTGAACTCCCCATATAAGGTGGGTTAGTTACGGCAATGTCATATTTTTGCTGTAACAACTCACCAACACATACCATTTTTCTAATATCATCATCAAATAGAGAAATATTTTCCGTATTCAACCCTGACTTCAAATTTTCAAAATCAATATCTTTAAACTCAATTAACGATCCTAAATCAGAACCATATTTAAAGTTAGTTACTAATGTTTCTAAATCTTCAAAAGCTTTTTCCTGATCAGGAAAATTCATCGGTAATAATTTAATATCTGATTCGCTAATACCTGCTTCTCCTGGAACTGTATAGACATTGAGCTTAATGTGCTTGTTTAGAATACGACGAGAATATTGCCGAGCTTTCATCATCAATGCAAAATACGCTAATTGAAACGCACGCTTATCAATATCTAATCCATACAAATTATTCCTAAGAATTAGCTCAACAGCATCACGTTCTCTGAAACCTTCTGCAACATATAACTGAATCAGCACATCAAATGCATAAACCAGAATATGTCCTGAGCCCATTGATGGATCAATAAGTTTTAACTCTTGTAAAACGAAATCGCTACTATCTTTTTGTGCATCCATAATTTGAAGTTTAACATCTTCTGGTTGTTCAGCAGCAGGCAAATAATATTCCCACCCAAATTCAGCTGCGATTTCTTTTTCTGTGCGTGTTTCAGCTGGGCTGGCTAATTTTTTATCGATATAATAACGTCCCAGTGAATTTTCGACCATATAGCGCACGATCCAATCTGGGGTAAACAATTGTGTCGCTGCAGGAATCTCGTCAGCGCGGATTTTTCTTCTACCGCGAGCAAATACCTTATCCTTTGGTTCAGTATTATAGTACTGATACATCCAGCCAATGATTTCAACTTGTCCCTCATCTTCTACATTAAAATCGGACTCTGGAATTTTCAGTAAGTTAGCAATCACACCATTGTCATCAATGTATGACACCGTAAATAACAGTTCTGTGTAATCATCAATGTGCTCAAACAAATCAGGTAGTTGCTTATTTAAGCTATTACACTGCTTAATGAAAACGAGTTGATACAACTCATCCACCGCTTCAGCAGAATTATCATCCATAAGTTCCACTACTCTATTTTGGCTAGCAACATCCATTTCTGAATATAAATCTGAAGATAAGATATTTGTAATGATATCAGGTTCTCGAACACCCGATTCACTAGAAAGAACTCGTAACCGCCCAGGCAAGTAGTTATTAACTTCCATAAACCGAATTGCTACCAAACGATTAAACCATGTATAGGCTACTTCTTCCACTAATCTATCAAATGCGATTTCTTTCTGTTTTTTATCTTTTGGATCAATTTGATTTTCGTAATTTTTTAATACCTCGATTAATTTTTTACGGCTATTAATATCTTTCCCTGTAAATCTTTCACCACTTGAAGGCACTTCAATTGTATCATTACCAATTTTTGTTACATCTTCAACACCAGTAGCCGTAATACCTAGTTTGACCAATTTCCTAGTAACATCGCTTCGAAGTTTTTCTCTTGCGTTTACAGCAAAATCTTTAATAGCTTTTTTATCCATTAACATACACTCCAATTACATCAAAATATCTAGTTCATTATTATCATCTAGCCTTGAAAGTAACTCTTTTTTCAAGCTCAACACAAAATTATCAATATCTTGTTCTGACTTAATTCTTTGACGCTTCTTTACTAAGTCCTTCATATAAACGTTTTGAATTACTTTAACAGGCTTCTGGCTATGTGTTATTTCTACTGAATTAGATGTATCAATACCTTCACCATTTTGCTCGACTTTGACAGATTTTTGTGCTTCTTTTTCTCTTCTAGCATTTTCCTCTATCGTAAATTTATCAATAAATCTTTTTTCAGATTTTTCTGCATTTGCCTTTATCAGTACTATCTCATCGACCATTTGAGCACTGGTTAAATCATCTTTCAAGCGATCAAACTCCCGAACAACTTCTCTTTTTAGAATTTCATCTTCGAATTCTCGGCTAGATAAATCGTCTAAAACACGCTGTTTTGCATCAGCAATATCCTCAGACGCACTCACAGACTTAGACTCCATGAAAGTCAGATACTCTTCTTCAAATTTATTATTCAATTCACTTAATTTTGGAATATTACGATATGGGGTTAGTTCACCCATTATCTTTTTCATACCAGAAATAATTGAATCCAATTCAGCTGTAGAATCTTGAACTTTACTATTCTCAATACGACTAACATAGTCTCGGGCTTTATCCCAGATAATTTTTTGATTGCTCTTGTGGAAATTCATAATATCTTCAGAGTCTTCTGCCCAGTCTAACAACTCATCTTCTTTAGCTTTTAACAGGTCAAAAAATGTCTTAGTATCTCGAACTTCAGTAATTTTTCGCAATAATTTAATTGCTTCGTCTAACTCATCAGCTTGTGGATAGTGATTATTTCGCGTATCTTGGAAAGAACTCAATATCCCTATTTGTAAGTTAGCTTTATCGATAAAGTTACTTCTTGTCGTATCATCATTATTCTCATCAACAATACTTCGACTTTGGAAAAGTTCCTCACCTAAGTTGCGCACCATTCTTTTTTGACTATCATTAGCTTTTTGGCGGAGTTCTACTCGGATCTTTTCAGAAGCTTTTCGTTCAAGAATTGCTTTTGATACTTCTATGACATCTGAACTAGTATCAAGTGCTACTCCATTTCTAAAAATACTGATATTACCTTCTTTAAATAAACGTGCGACAGCCCACTCCAGATCCTCATTCACAAATCCATAAGGCTCTTTTCCAACATAGTTATCCCGCAATGTCTTCATTGTTACAGTAATATTCTTATTTTGTTGCAATTGAATATATCGCTTAACATCATCAACAACATTCTGGTTTTCTGTTCGCTCAACCAATCCATGATCAGCGTTCCGTAATAAATTACGAATATCAGCTTCTGAGATCGCTGCATCCACCAAGTCATTTTTATAATAGACTAATTTCGCCATTTGTTGTAATGCATCATTTAATCTATTTTTAAAATCTGACCCAGAAACATCTAGTTTATTATTATTGAAATAAAATTCAGCTTCTTTAAGAAACTCTCTTAATTGCTCATTGATTGCAGTATTCAGTTCTTGATTTTCAGATGTTTTTTCAGCCTTGACTGCATTAAAATTCTTTATCGCACTTGAAACGTTTGCTGTCGTAATATATTTTTCAACCCTTAAGTACGTTTCGATATGCTCCATAAACTCTTGGTCTACTGGTAAGTTTACTAACATTTGATTTTTGGTACTTTCTAATGTTAGTCGTGTTTCATTATTCCAAATATCACTATACTTTGGTGTGATGATCTTCACTTCTAAACTTGGATTGCTATTTTTCCTATATGCAAAATCATCAACGTAGAAGTTATACATAAAATTATAGCGATTTTCAAAAATACGCCCTTTTGCATTGGCATTTTTATAGGTAAACTGATTTTTGCCAACTTTATCATCTAAAATATCGCGCGCAAGTCGATTTTCCACATCCGTATCGCTCAATTCGATGTTATTGATCAAACGTGTTACTTCTTGTTCTTCATCAGTTTGGAAAACATAGCTATCTAAATTCTGACGAACCAGATTCTCACGAATTAGAATTTTCAATGCATTTTCAACTCGTTTTCGTAGCTCAATTTTATCTTCATTGACACTACGAATCATCAAGTTAGTAATATTATTCAAGGTTGGCTTAATATTTTGATCTACATACTTGATCATAAACAATACTTTTAGGACATCAATATTAAAATGATCATCCTTACCTAAAACAATACGAGAATTTTCTTCTGCTTGCTTTATCACCTTAGCATTTTCAGTCTCATTTAACCATTTTTCCAAAGAAGGATAAAATTGGTCTAGTGATACTAATACATCGCTATCATTTTCCGCATTTCGCTCAGCTGTTTCCTTAAAGAATGCTAATAACGACCTTTCACCCCGAGATAAATTCGTCCCCTGTATAGAGTGCTTAGAAATTTGAGTTAAAATGTTAGCTAACAGATTAAATTGATATGGCAAGAACGGATAAACATTCGCATAGTTTTTTGCACTACTGTATAATTTCAACTCTGGGCTATCTTCAAAAATAATCATTGAATTAATGTCATTTTCATGATTAGGATAGTCTGCTTCCAAATACTCCTGACCAGCTTTATTTTTAGCAAGAATTCGTTTTTGAATAACTTCATCAGCATTAGCAGATGATAGTGACAATGTAGTCTCAAATCTTCCTTTGATTTTTGAAAAATCTAACGCTGCTGCGCCAGCAATATCAGTAACTTTATCAATTGCCTGTTGGCTAGTAACCATGACCCATGCTTTCCCGCGAGATTTATTTCCCAGTTCTTCAACAATAGTTTGAAGTTGTAAAGTTAAATCACTATTTCCACCAATATATTGCCCAATTTCATCTACTAAAAATACAATATGTTGATTATTGCCCTTTGATTGTAGATAATCTTCAACCATGATCGCAAACTCTTCGATACTGATAATATATTCTGATTCCATCTTATTGAACCAAGTTTTAGCAGCATCTTCAGACATATATCCAATTTTTACCAACGAGTTGACCACTGGATCTTGAATAAAATCTACTTCATGCCTTTCTTCGACCCACTCTAAGCCAAATTCTTCTTCAAAAGCCCTTTTGAAATCTTCGTATTTTCCATCCTTATCTAAACGTCTCTCTAAATCAGCCACTTTAGGATTAGTTGAATATCCCAGACTATCATTAAAAACTTTCAAGAAGACATTTACCAAACTGTTCTTTTCCTCAATACCAGTTTGATGTTTCGATTCCACATTAAAAAGAATCACGTTAGTTGGAGTATTAACAGCTAATTCCATATCGGCAATTGTCATTGGATCTTTTATTTTTCTTACCTGATCGTCACCTTCTGTAAAAAACTCCAGAGCTGTCTTACCATTGACTTCCCTATTTTCTAGTATGTAAGATAAAATTTTTAAGAAGTGAGATTTACCAGACCCAAAAAATCCTTGAATCCAAACGCCCATTTTGCTTGTATTTCCTACAATTCCTTTTTTATATGCATCAAATAAAGTTCTGAAATGAGCCTGTAATTCCTTCGTCACAACATACTCGTCCAGCTCTTGATATACTTGTTCATCATTTGCCTGAGAAGCTGTAATAACTCCTTCAATATTTCGATGGATATCTTTTAAGAACATTTTATTAATTTTCATTTTATTCTCCTCCTCGCGCTAATGGATCCTAAAAGCCCTGTAGTAGTTCGCATCCCTGTTAGTATTCAAAATAGTCAGCCGCAATTTATCGTATTCTCCTGGATACATCATAATAACTGGACGTTTTGTGTATACTAAATGCATTTTATTAAGTACCGAATGGGCCCTAACAAGTGGATATATCTCACCGATCCCCGTCAAAATAACTACTGAATTTTCCTCTACTCTGTCCATAATATATTTAGTAAAATACATTTGGCTATCATCAAATTCTTCCATTTTCAACAATCTGTTGATTCGAGTAGCTACAAACATAATATCGTGTTGCTTCTCCCACTTAGAAATAATATCCAAATACTTTTTTTCTTCAAGTAATTCTATCATGATTTTATATAAGTTAAATACTTTTATCGTATATCCATCTTTAGTTTGGATATTTTGCTCACATAATTCACGAACATATTCTCTTACCAAAAGCTCATCTTTTGGATCGTAATCAAAAATATAGTACCCGACTTCATTTCCAAGTCCTCTATTTTTCAAAAAATCTTCAGACTTAATAGTTTCGTCAAGTATACTCAAACTATCTTTTATCGTTTTTCCCATTGTTAAGCCACCCCTGTTATAGCCTTTAAAATATCTAACCGGCCTATATCACTTAGCCAAATCTCTACTCTTTTATCTACTACTGCTGGTGTAATGACATCAACTCCAGCTTCTTCTCGAATCAATCCGGCCTCTAAAAGATAATTTCTGTAAACACTAATAAGTCGACTATAAGTATATGGCTTCCATCTAGCAACAATTTCGTTAGTTCTCTGTTTTTCAGAGAAAAATGCCTTATAGTCGGTAATTGTTAATTCTAAAATACCTTTATTCAACTGTTCTCGATATACCTCATTTACAAATTCAAAAATTAGATCATTTAACAAAAAGATAGCTATCAAAGCTACTAATTTTTGATTGTCAATGTCTAATTCAAAAAATTCTTGTTGCATTTCTTCGCCTAAAACATTTCCGCGATGCTTAACGGTGCGATATATTTCTCTCGCCCTGCTTTGACTAACTGCCCCAAAAATATTTTCTGTATCACTTAAAGAACTGATAACATCATCACTTTTTCCCATACTACGTAATTCTAAATATTGTTTAACTTCATAAAACCAAAATCTCTGGGAGCCAAGTCCCGCACTGTATATTTTTTTTGCCATCTTGTTCTCCTAATAATTATCGTTTTCGCAATTTTTTTAAACCTTTTACTACTCCAATATTATAGCACTTCTCGGACTTTTTTTATTATTTATGAAAATACTACTACCAATTTATAGCACAAAAACAAGATTTTTTTCAATTACTTATAAAAAAGCACTATACCATCAATTAGATGATACAGTACTATAAATTTCTTAGCCCCATTTTAAGATTTCATATTCCACACCGACTTGTTGCGCGATCGTATTGATCTTCTCGCGCAAAGCTTTACGAGAAAGGTTATTATATAAGCAGATCCCATTACTCAGTCGAACAGCATTAGGATATCCATTATAATTTCCTATTTCGCTCCCAAAAATCAAACTGTACGTTGGACATCCTTCAACTACCATTTTCTTTATAATCGCTTCATAGCTAGGATTTTCTATGATCGCTTCGGCAAATTTAGTATATAATTTTCGCGCTGATTTCGCAGTTATTACCTTATTTTCAAAAGTCAGCTTAAATGGATGATACTCATTATATGTATTACTCTCTTTTTTCTCCGTACCGAACAGATCAATATTAGCAATATCATTTAAAATCTCAAATGCAATATTATATAACTGATCAGATTTTGCCTTTTGTAACTTATCAATATATGACTTGTTTCCCTTAGTCGAATTTGTCAACTCATAGCTTGACTTTTCTTTAAAATCCTTAATCAGCCTACGCTCGAGATAATCTGTATCAGCTTTTGACATTTTACCATCCGCCCGTCCAAAAAACAGCACAGATTCGACCCAGTCATTTGCTTTATTTTGAAAGTGTTGCGTTAAACGTTGCTCGATTTTTTGTCCTGCAACTTGTCCGACATAACGCTTATTACCACCAATTAAAACATAGATCGCTGGATACGTTGCAAAATCTTGTTCTTTTAAATACAACAAGTCACTACGACTCATTGAAACTAAAATTGCTGGCTCGCGTTCAAAATATACAATACTATCTTTTCTATTATCTGAAAAAATAAAAATCTGTTTCACTAAAATCAACTCTCCAAAGTAATCATTGATATATTCTCTTTTTTCACATTTTTTAATGTATCTCCCCCAAGAATATACTACTCACTTCGAAATTTTACAAACAAAAAAGACGCCCTACTCAAGCGCCATTTGCTCTATCGCGAACGCTTTATTCGAATAAAATCAATTAAAGCGAAGAAAAGTAGCGTTACTATGACCATACAAATATATCTCTTTGTATTAAAATCGATCCCCAAAAGCTGTATTATACCAGCAAAAATAAAAGCAAAGACCAAGGCAACTACAGCTTTTTCTACAATCTCCAAATATTTCTTCATAAACTATCCCCGAGTTCAAGTGCCAATTCTTTTATTCAGTACCTCGTATTTTCCATTTTTCCAACCCTTTAAATACCAGAACAACACTCCCGATCACTAACAAACTAACTAAAATATTGACGACTAGGTTCACTTCAGCAGAAGGCATCAACTTTGCAATAAATAAACTATAAAAATACTGCGTAACAAAAATAGCAACTACAATAGCAATATTCATTTTATCTTTCATGTTCAAGACCCCCTTGCGATCGCAAAAAACAGTAACCGTTTACACTTTAATTATACACTATACATCAGTGACTTTGATACAGCTTTCCTCCAAATGATAATTTCCACTCAGGATCATAAAAGCAGGCATCACTTGGATACACTATCTTTTGCAACCCAAACTCTTGCAACAATGCATCCCCCTTAGCGATCACTTGCTGATATTTCTCCAAACTGATAGTGCCTTGCTGCAATTGTAAACCCAAAAATCCCGTGTGGATATACATGTGGCATTCATGACAGATCGAGACATATCCAGTCAATGTTTGGATCAAATTAACAAAATCATATTCATATTGCTCATGTAATTCAAGCCAGTCCCCAGCAGTATGACTGACATATCGTTGACAGATCATGCAGTGATGATCAGCTAACAAACGATATTGTTTTTTCAGCTTATTCCATTCAAATTCTCCCATGATCGTCCGCAGATTCACATAATGCAATGCCGGTGGAACTGGTGGTTGCGTCAAAACTGTGACCATATCGATAGCTAATTTTTTATTTGTTTGTCTTCCTGACATCTGCTCATCTCCTCATACGCTTGGTCACTTTCTCAGTGTAGCTCATATCTCATTTACTGTTTATTCTACGATCTGATAACCTGCTTTAGCCAAGACATCTAATGCTGAGCGATATTCTTTTGCCTTAGTCAAGATGTAATCCGTATTGTAAGTTGAGATCGCAAAGATACCGATTTTATTTTCTGCTAACAAAGTCGAGATCTTAGCCAAGATCCCGATCAGTGAAAAATCTAACACACCTTGGATCCGGAAAGCTTTCCAAGCATCATCACGTTCCAAGACGTTTGGAGGTACATCTTTAGTCAAACAAACTAATGAGTTTTCTTCATCTGTTTTTCCTGTAAAACAGTATTCCTTACTTAAGTCAACTTGTGAATAATCTTTTACTTTGCAAACTGAAAAATCATGTGCGATAACTTTTAATTCCATATTCGTCTCCTCTTCTTACACTTATTATAGCTGTAAGTATAGCAAGTGGATATACGTTTGTGCAATATTTCGTTAAGCGTTAGTTGTATACAAAAAACATCATGCTATCAAGCGATAACATGATGTTTAGACTCTTAACTATTTATCGATCTCAGGTGCGTTACCTAGTTCAGCACTTACCATCCAGATCTTCTTTTCGATATCGGTCTTAAATCCGATAAAGATATCTTGTGTGCTGTGATCTTGTTCTTGATCACTAACTTCGATACCCTTTTGATACAAAGCTTCAAGATAGCGATAACCTTCTAGCAATTTAGCTAGATGTTCTGCCATCGTCTTGTCATAGCTACCAGGTTCATCTTTGATCCCTGTATGCTCAGCCATTTCACGTAAGGTTGAATATGGTGCTCCATCAAGAATGATCAAGCGTTCCGAGATCACATCGAGTTGGTCATTGATCTCATCCATGAATTCATCCATCAATGGGTGTAACTTCAAAAAGTTGGTGCCACGCATATACCAATGTGTTTGATGAATGATCATCGACATTTGGCTCAAATCTGCTACAAGTTGGTTCAAAACTTTCTTTGTTTCTCCATACTTCATGTAAAATTCCTCCCAAGATAAATTAGAATGTTTCTACATTATTTACTATAACATTAATTTATCAAAAATTCTAAAAATTGAACTGGACACTTCTACACTATATGATAACTGCGATTTTTATTACTTCCCTGTGCCACTAAAAGACCCAAGCTTACAAATTTAGCTAAATGCTTGCGAGCTGTTGCTACTGATTTTTGGATCAATTTAGCAGTTACTGTAGTATTTATACTTTCATGCTCTGTTAAATACTTGGTCACCAATACATATGTTTTAGCTTCACTATCCGTTAGCCCTTCAGGAATATCAATTTTTTGTTCTAAATTACTAGTTACAGTCAGATAACTTTTTAGAGTTTTCAAAATGATCGCTAACATAAATTCAATAAATCTATTTGAGTTAGTTTCTTGATCAACTTGCTCTAAGACTTTATAATAGTCACGCTGATTTTCATAGATCAGCGTCTCGATCGGGATCCAAGCAAAGATCGGATTCCAATTAGCTAAGATCACTGTTTGCCACAAACGTCCCATTCGTCCATTACCATCTGCAAAAGGATGTATCGTTTCGATCTCATAGTGAAAAACACAACTTTTGATAAGCTCAGGTGTATTGTCATTTTTTCCCCAAGCAAATAGATCATCCATCAGTGCTTGAAGATATTGTGGTCTAGCCCCCATATGCACAACATTTCCTATCTCATCAAATATCCCAATATCTCGACTGCGATATTTTCCAGCTTCATTTACGATCCCAGCAGTCAAAAGGCGATGGGCTTTTAAAAAATCTTTTTGCCGATACGGATCTAATGTCAAAATTTCTTCGTAAGCATCATACGCATTTTTGACTTCTCGTATCTCTTTAGGGTCCCCTAAGACACGTTTACCATCAATAATATCTGTAACTTGTTTTTCAGTGAGTGAATTATTTTCGATCGCCAGTGACGAATGGATCGACTTGATCCGATTTTCTTTTCGTAACTTCAAATCACTTTTAACGCTAAATTCTAAGATCCCCAGTACCCTTGAGATCTCGATCACCTGATGAAGCATCGTGTTAGTCAATGTAAATGGTGGTTTCACTGCAATCCCCCCAAATTTTTTCTTTAATTATACTCCAAAGAAAAATTTATCGCTCAGCTTATGAGCGATAAAAGCCCCATGCCAGGTATCCCCTGATTATAGAGCTTCTTGTGAAATATTTTATTTTGTCAATGCTACATCGACCCAGCGATCGTATCATGGTGGGCCCTCTCACTCGCTCTTAAAAAGCTTATTTAGTTTCTAGGCACAAATTTAAATTTGGTCCACGGTTTGATAAAATCTAATAGCATCAATTCTTCTGGTGGGATCTTGCCAACTAAATTCTTGCGCGGATCACTGTGCGGTTCTAAAACGATCTGGAGCTCATTTTTATACTTTCCAAAGTCATCATTGCCGATCACCACATCGCCTCTTTGAAATTCTTTGGTGTTATCATGAGCTGGCTCAGGCTCATTTGCGTATTTTACCCGCACCATCGTCGACCGGATCGCACTGGCTGTAATATCGCCTCGCCGGAAATGTTTCGGGTAGGCTACGATCTTTTTTTCAAGCTTCGTTGCTTGCGGTACAAACACGATCCCTAGACTCAATTTATAGCGATCGATCGCTGCTAGTGATCTTAGTTCTTCATCTGAAGCATAGGCATTACCGATGATCACCACATCGATCAGACCCGTAGCAAACATGTGACGTGCTTTTAGATCCAGCGGTAAGTGCCGATGCATCTCGAGTGTCGGTAAGCCATCATTGACATCCCACGGTCCACCTTTAGCACTTTGACTTGTTACAAAAGCTGCTGTTTTGATCCCATGGCGCTTGAAACGTTGACTGCAACTGACAAAGAAATCATACGGCAAGGCTGAACCTTCTTGCGGATAGAAGTTATGACACCCATAAATAAAGGGTTCATTAGCTTCATATGACAAGATATTTTCCAAATACACTACATTGTTGCTCATATTCAACTCGATCGCTAGACCTTCGGGATTATAACTCAACATGGCTTCTTTACTGCCATCAAAGCCTTCGTCTAATCTGATCCCATCAGTCCCTAATTTGGTCAACTCATTGAGATAACGACTGACATTAGCCCGATCGATCTGTAATTTATCTGCCAATTCTTTTGCAGTGAATTTATTATGGCTTTTAGTTAATATATCTAATACTTCTTCTTTTCTAGATCTCAAAAATACACCTCCTATTGGTCTAGATCAATTATATTGTAACCGTTTTCTTTTTTCGGATTACTAGCAAATAGCCTTACCCAAAAAGTCGTAAGCATCTCGGCTACTACTTTAAAATTATTTAAGTAATATATTTTTTAATTTATTATATTGTACTAATTTATCTAAATATCTTGTTTTTTAGGGACCGATCTAGGTGAGTGTAATGATGCGCTTTTGGTATAATATCCGTACTAAAAAATAGCGAACAACTGTCGAAAAGAGCTTTTTGGTCTGTTCTACTCATATTTGCAATGGTTGAAATTTTATGTATACTATGCGAAAAAAACACTCCCCACATTTCTGCAGGAAGTGTTATATGGGTCATCCCTATCAGTTGACAGACACCCTCTTATTATTTACGAGAGGCTAAAACTTGGACACATACTATTCAAACATTCGCTTAGCAGCCCGCATCAAGACCCGGGGATCTTTGTCATAGCGTGGTGTCTTGACCAATTTGCTCATCGGCACACCAGCAAAGTGGAAAGCAGCGATCTCACTAGAACGAACAGCACTTTGTTCGGTAAAGACCATCTGATATGGTTGTTCCACAAATTCACCGGTAAAGGCTAAGTTCGTCGAATGTTCTGGGATGACTTTTGGGCGATCGCTCTTAGCCCGGTTATTGAACAAAGCAGAAGCATATGGCATATAAACTGGGATACAATTGATCACGCTATCCATGATCGCTGCTTCTTTTTCTTTGATATTGACCGGTCCAGGATCGACTTTAGAAAGTTGCCCGATCAATTCTTGTAACATCTCTTTACCAGTCATCTTAATGTATTGCTTATCAACAAATTCACCCCGCCGTCTTGGGTAAAGGAAATAACCCCATAAGACGGTCTCATTTGGTTTTTGCGTCGTAAAGTGCGGTTGATGGTGAACAACGATCGACATATTGACATCTTCATGGCCTAGTGGTGTGATCGGCTCTGTTGATAGAAATGAATTGAGCGCATTCCCTGGTAATTGGGTCGTGATCCGTGTGATCTCATTTAACAACAGATGATCTTTGGTCGTCAAAGTAAAGCTGACCCATTCTGAAGCGTTCCGATCAGCAAAGAATTTATCTGGATTACCCAAATTATAGAAATGTTGGGTCGCTTGCTTCCACAGTGAGGAAGCAGCTCCATAGTCCATATTTTCCGGTGCAGGTGTATTGAAGTCACCCAGGCTAGCCGAGTCTGTGATCGAACCATTCGTAAAGAAGACAGCGGTATCAGAAGCGATCGCAACATGCTTCTTTTCGTTTGTCGCAGTATCTAAGATCTCTAAACCAGTAACGGTGATCTCATCTTGCATCGACGTCTCTTTGAAATCAAAAGCTTCGACCCGACTATTCATCACAAACTTGCATCCTTGACCTTCGAGGTATTTGATCAAAGGTAACATGATGCTTTCAAATTGATTATAGCGTGTCCGATTGACGCCAACTAAGTGTTCGATCTGAGTAAATTCATAGATCATTTGGTGCATATAGCGCCGTAATTCTTGCGCTGATGATTCAATGCGAAAGGCAAATGTCGTCTCCCACATGTACCAGAAATTCGTTTGGAACATATGTGGATCATCTTTAAAGTATTCAGCGATCGAAACATTGTCCAATTCTTCTTCCTTATCATCAGGTAACATGATCAAGCGGGTCAATAGCATGCGGTCTAAATTATTCAGTCCTAGTTTGTGACCATCAATGATCCCTTTACCACCTTGCATCAGCCGTGCTTTATCAAATGTCCGGTGTTTGCTATCAAAATCACGCGTATCTTCAGCCGCTGTCATACCTGGCTCAGTTACTGAAGGGATCCGATCTAATAGATCCATCAGATCAACATAAGTCCGATAATTCAACATCCGCCCACCACGTGCAACGTAGCCCTTGGTGTTTTCCATTGGATGGTTCTTGTTCCAATACTGTTCAGCTGCAACTGAAGCGGCAGCACCATCATTTGCTCCATGTAGATCAAGGGCATAAAAAGTGATGTCTTCGCCACGCCAATGACCTTCTTGGATCAAATAAACGGCGGCAGCCATATTAGCGATACCAGCACCGATCATTACTGCTTTATTCTTTAACATAACATATCACCCTATCTATCAAATTTCACCTCCATTATAGTTCTCTTACAGTAAAAATACAGATAAAAACACTCAAAAAAGCGACAAAATCCTCATTTCGTCGCAAATAACCACTTAGTTCAAAAAAATTTAATTTTTACCAAATTCCACCAAAATATCACCTAAAAGCTGAGTTCCATCCCCAAAATCCTGGAGTCGAATATGCTCATTGGGGCTGTGCACCTGACTTCCGGCATAAGAGACCCCTAAGATCACGATCGGTAGGTCCAATTCATTACTAAAGACCTCAGCAGGTCCACCACCGGCTGAATTAGGTAGATATTTAGTTTGTTTACCGTAGTAGTCTTTGGCCTTAGCAAGGACTAATTGGATAAAGGGATCACTCATTGGTGAACGATGCCCATTTTCACCTAGACGATACCTGACTTTTAGATCTTCAAAGCCATTTTTATCTAAATGTTCTTGGATCAACTGTGCGATCTTTTTTGGATCTTGTGAAGGCGTTAACCGACAATCCAATTTCGCCGAAGCCATATGCGGGATCACCGTTTTGACGCCTTTACCTTGATAACCAGCAGTCAAACCATTGATCGTCATCGTTGGTTCATTGACTAAAGCTAATTTATGCTCGGCTTTGAGGGTCCGTCTCAAACCAGCCCGACTGATCGCCACATCTAAGTCAAAATCATAGGCAAAAACGGCTTCTTCTTCCGCCTTGCTCAACGGTTGGACATCATCATAAAAACCTTCAACTAAAACTTTGCCGGTATCATCACGTAAAGTAGCTAAGCCACGAACTAAACGCCAAGCAGCATTTTCTGCATATGAAGCTAACGATGAATGCAGATCGATATCAGCTGTTGTCGTTTCGACATCAAAGACCGTGATCCCCCGCATACCACCGACGATTTGATAATTGTCGACGTAGTTTTTGCCACCACCTTCCCAGATACAAGCATCTGCGGCTAGTTTGGCTTTGTTTTCCTTAACGATCTGTTCGACATGTAAACTGCCGATCTCTTCTTCACCTTCAACAAAAAATTTCACGTTGACTGGCAAACCACCATTTGCCTGAAAATATTTAACTAAGACTAAGCGTGAGATCAGCTCGCCTTTATTATCGGAAGCTCCTCTGGCATAAAGTTTTTCCTCCCTGATCGTCGGTTCAAAAGGATCACTTTCCCATTTCTCCAAGGGTTCTGGTGGCTGAACATCATAGTGCTGATAAAACAAGATCGTTTTAGTCGGATCATTGCCAGTAAATTCAGCAAAGATAGCTGGCGCATGTTCCGGACTCCCTAATTTTTCCACCCGAGCTGCCCCTAACTCATTAAAAACTTTCACCAGATACGCTGCCGTCTCGGGGATCTCTCTTTGCTGGGCTGAGATCGAACGCAAACGCAACAGCTCAAAATAGTCCGGTAAATGTTTTAACGCAAATTCACGTAAATTTTCTTTCATATTGCTCACTTCCTTTAGAAAATCACTTCATTTTTTTCTAAAGTATATTTAATATATTTTTCGTTGTCAATCAAAAAAGGCACTTCTGACAAGCGCCCCACTAGCTTAATTTTTCCTAACTCGCGGACGTTTCAAAATAACATCTAAAATCATGTATACACCAAACATCACAACGATCATTATAACTATGTTTATTCCGATCTCAAGCCAAGTATCATTAGGTAAATACCAAAACAAAAACAGATCACAAATGATATAACCGATCACGTTATACAATATCTCCTTGTCAGCTTTCATAGTTCCCTCCTTATTGTGATAGCGCATCCATATCTAATCTTATTATAACATAATTATTGACCTCAATGTTGTAACCATTGACATCACAACTCACGCAAAGTATAGTTGACTATATTGAAGTTATATTTAAAGAGGTGATATTCATGCAGATCTCAAGCCGTTTCACGATCGCTATGCACATTTTAACTTATATCGCTACTGCTCCAGCAGAAGAAAAAGTGACCAGTGAGATCTTAGCTGATAGCGTCCAAGTCAATCCGGTGATCATCCGCAATATATTGTCGCAGTTAAAGAAAGCAGACTTGATCACTGTCAAACGTGGGCAAGGTGGCGCAACGATCATTAAGCCGTTTGACCAACTGAGTTTATTTGATGTCTATCGAGCTGTCGATAGCGTTAAAGATGGAGTTCTTTTTAGTTTTCATGAGAATCCTAACCCAAACTGTCCTGTTGGGCGTAACATCCATAACATTTTGGATGATAAATTGCTTCGCGTCCAACAAGCGATGGAAAATGAACTAAAAGCGATCACATTAGCTGAAGTTTTACAAGATGCCGATAAGTATCTCGCTAACAAATAGATAATGAGAAGACCGCTATCTATGTAATAGAAATGTGTTCGGCAATACGGCGCTGACCGTATTGTCGAACACTCTTTATTTATAGGCATCTTTTTGCAATTGATAAAGCTCGCGGTAAGTCTGATCAGTTCGTAACAACTGGGCGTGCGGTGCAAAACCAGCAATAGTACCATTTTTCAAAAATAAGACCCGATCGGCTAAATGCACGGCTGACATTCGGTGCGTCACAAATAAGATCGTCTGCCCCGTGTCGGCTGCTAGAAATTCTTGATACATTTGTTGTTCACTGCGCGCATCTAAGGCTGAGGTCGGTTCATCTAAAAAACATAAGCTACTGTCTTTGTATAAACACCTAGCTAAAGCGATCTTTTGCCATTGACCCCCAGAAAGTTCAGTTCCATGATCGAACTCTTTACTTAAATTTTGTTGCAGATCTGCTTCTAATGTAGTTAGGCCAACACGCGCTAAACAAGCTTTTATCTTAGAAATCGGTCCTTTCTTTAACGCCGAAATATTAGCGGCCACACTTAACTTAAAGCGACTAAAATCTTGAAAAGCTGCACTGAGATATTTGCGATAGCTTGCACACTGATACATAGACAACGGTGTCTCATCCAATAAGATCTGACCTTTGCTTGGATCATAGTAACGCAACAAGAGTTTCACTAAGGTTGATTTTCCGGAACCATTTTCACCGACGATCGCGATCTTTTCACCTGCGTTGAACTCCAAATTCAGATCATGTAACACTTCCACCTTTGAAAAAGGATACGTAAACGAAACATGCTCCAACTTGAGTTTTTTAAAATCACCTTTAAATTCTAAAGTCCCATCGGTTTGCTTTTCCTTGAATTCTAAAAAACGCTGATATTTTTTGACCCAGAGCAACGAATCATATAACAAACTCGAGTCTTCGACCAAGCGCGTCATCCCTTCAACTAGATAAGCGATCACTGAGATATACATCAATAAGACCCCGATCCCCAGGAGTTTTTGCTGAACTTGTCCGATAAACCACCAAAAGCCACCGGCACTGACTGCCACTGTCATACTTAAAAAGACTAAAGCTAAAAACATCTGCTTTCGCCGGATCTGGTCAACATTTTTTTGTGATAAGTTAAATAATTTCAGATAACGTGTGATCACCGCTGAAAACATATCGAATAAACGAACTTCCTTGGCATCGTCTCGCGCCAACAATAACGAACTCAAGTAATTTAATTTACGGGCATACTTGCTTCGTGTCACCATCGTTTCAAAGGCTTCCTGTTGGATCCGATACGAAACGAGCGTCTGTGGCACCAAAACGCCCAATAAAAGTAATGCGAGCCACACATTATATTTTCCTAACAACCAAAACATCCCACTTATGGTCACCACTTCACGCAAGATCGCAACTCCAAAAACGATCAAATTCACCGGACGCCAACTTGCACCCTCGTTTAATACTTCTAGATCATCAAAAAAGTCACTATCATCAAACAGCTCTAAAGAATTTAGCTGTTGCGACTTGCGCATCAAAGAGAGTTTGATAAAACCGGTCAACTTGTCCGTCAGCATCCCTTGAAAATTAGTCCCTACGACCGGCAAAACCTGGCTCAAGACCGTTGCTAGCGTCCATAAGCAAAAGAAATATCCATATGGCTGTTGCGCACTCAACTGATCGACCAAGCGTTGGCCTGCCTGCACCCCTAAAACTGGTGCTAAAGCCTCTAACGGCGTCAAGGCTACCACGACTACCGAGATCAACAAAGTGGCCTTAAAGAAGATCTTATACGTCTGAAATAATAACTTGAAATAATCATAAACTCGGGTCATAAGTTTTCACCTACTCAGACTTCCACGAATTTGGAAAAACAAATTCTTCGTATAGTTTTCTTAGCTGGTTGTTATTAAGTTGTTCTTTTTCTGTTACCACATAACGTTCCTTCATTTTTTTATGAGGATTGAATTGAACTCTTACCTTTTGGAATGGTTCTGCTTTGAAGATTGTAAAAGGTTTGCCATTTTCATCATATTCATATACCTCTAAAGATCCAGAAAGCGTATAGTACACATCTTCATTGGTACTTAAACAATCAGTCACTGCCATACCATTTCCAAAATTAAACATGTAACAACTAGTACGGTATTTTCCACCAGGTTGATAGACTTGATCATTTTTGATCCGCCCACCATTTTTTCTGGAAAATATAAAAAATTATCTTCAGATGCATATAAAACCCTACCGTAAAGTACAGGTTGCACACCTTCAACCGTGTATTCAAGGCTGAGTTCGCTATTGCTTCCAAGCCGATATAAATTTCCGTTTCCACTTCTGATTTCTACCTGTGCACTATTAGATTTTAACAAGCCACACACATTTAAAATTGTCCCTGCCTTCACTAAAGTACTCTGCTCAGTAGTATAATCTACAAATTCTACAGTCTCCATCTTCGAAACAAACGTTACAGTATAAGGTTCCCTCAAAAATGCACCATCACCTACTTTAGTTAGATGCTTTTCATGCTCACCAACTTTAGTTCCATCTGAATAAGTAAACTTCATAAGTAATCCCCCTTATAATATTTTTATATCCATAACTTATTATGGATATCATAGATATTATCATCTATTTAACATCATGATCATAAAAATCTTATTTGGTCTAAAATTCAACAGATTTGGTACATAAATTCCTTTAAGGCGTAAATTTAGTTTTAAATATTTCAAAAATAAGATCAAATCTTTGATACTTTTTCCTAAGAGGCATAAGATATAGACGGAGGTCTTTAAAATGAAATTAAATCACGGACTAATGCTTGGTCTTGCCTGCTTGAGCTTGGGGTTGGCGGGGACCGTTACTTATCAAGCAACAACTAATACCATCCAGGCTAACACAGTATCCACCAAAAACTTTAAACAGGTCAAGCTCGGCATGAACAAGCGTCAAGTGATCGATACACTTGGTAAACCAGCTCATGACAAATACGAAGCTAATGTTTGGACTTATCCGGTAAAAGATAAGCAAGTCTTGACCTTGATCTTTAAAAAAGACACTTTAGAAAATGTCAGCGATCATACTTTGATCAGTTCTAAAAATAGTGTTGCTAAAAAAACATCAGCCAAGACAAAGCGCCAAAATGTCAACACAGCTTTTGCCGAGTACTTCAAGCAAGCTCATGAATACGCCAAAGCTGGACAAACAGAATTTTCTTGGAGCACGATGATCCAAAAAGTCACTTTTGATGGTGATGATGAGATCAAAGTTAAGACAGTTGATGGGTTTAACGATACACCCGCGAATGAAAAAAATATGATCGCTAAAAAGATCGCTGAACTCAGCAAGTCATTTCTACATCGTTACAACAAAAAAGACTTTGACCTAGAATTCTACGAAAATAAACACGAAGTCGGTAGCAATAAAAATGATTCTTTGACTAAATTCGAATGGAAAAACAATAACTAGTAAAAAGCCTGACCTTGATCATTTGATCAAAGCCAGGCTTTTTCTAGTTATGCTTAGTCTTCTTTACGGCTGTAAGTTTCAATGTCATGCAAGATAAGGTTTCTGAATTCATCTTGAGTCATTGTTTCAGTCTTTTCACTACCGTATTTACGAACAGTCACAGTGCCATCAGCTACTTCTTGGTCACCAACAACTAAAGTATATGGTGTCTTCATCACTTGTGCTTGACGGATCTTGTAACCCATCTTTTCATTCCGATCATCGATGCTTACACGGATCTGGTGTGCACCCAATTTTGAGCTCAATTGACGTGCATAATCTAAGTGAAGTTCATTCTTGACTGGAATGATCTCAACTTGTTTTGGAGCTAACCAAGTTGGGAAAGCACCCTTGTACATTTCTGTCAAGTAAGCTGTAAAACGTTCCATCGTTGATACGATACCACGGTGGATCATAACTGGACGGTGTTCTTCACCATCAGCCCCAGTATATTTGAGATCGAAACGTTCAGGTAACAAGAAGTCCAATTGGATCGTGGAAAGTGTTTCTTCTCCACCAAGAGCCGTCTTAGTTTGAACATCTAATTTAGGACCGTAGAAAGCAGCTTCACCTTCAGCTTCAAAGTAATCCAAGCCAAGATCATCCATGGCTGCTTTTAACATCCGTTGAGATTTTTCCCACATTTCATCATCGTCGTAGTACTTATGTGTGTTTTCAGGATCACGGTAGCTCAAACGGAAACGGTAGTCCTTGATGTCAAAGTCATGGTAAACATCGACCATCAATTGAAGTGTCCGCTTGAATTCTTCTTCGATCTGATCTGGAGCTACGAAAGTATGACCATCATTTAATGTCATTTCACGTACCCGCGAAAGACCTGTCAAAGCACCAGATTTTTCATACCGGTGCATCATCCCTAGTTCAGCGATACGTAATGGAAGATCACGGTATGAACGAATATGGTGGTTGTAAACTTGAATGTGAGATGGGCAGTTCATCGGACGCAATTCAAGTAATTCGCCATCACCCATGTCCATTGGTGGGAACATGTCTTCGCGGTAGTGATCCCAGTGACCTGATTGCTTGTAAAGATCAACGTTAGCTAAAATTGGTGTGTAAACATGTTCATAGCCACGAGCAACTTCTTTATCGATGATATAACGTTCGATCGTACGACGGATCGTAGCCCCATTTGGCATCCAGTATGGTAGACCGGCACCGACTTTAGGATCAACAAAGAAAAGATCTAAATTGTTACCGATCACACGGTGGTCACGTTCACGTGCTTCTTTTCGACGTTGTAATTCAGCATCAAGGTCTTTTTGCTTATAAAAAGCTGTCCCATAGATACGTTGTAACATTGGGTTGCTTGAAGCACCTTTCCAGTAAGCCCCAGCCACTGAAAGTAATTGGAACACTTTGATCGCACCAGTTGAAGCCAATTGTGGTCCAAATGAGAAGTCATTGAAATCCCCCAATTTATGAGCTACGACTTTACCAGCGTTATCAGCAGCGATCTCTTTGACTAATTCAGTTTGGTATTGATCACCATCAACTAATTGCAAAGCTTCTTCTTCTGTATATTCAACACGCTCGATCGGTAAGTTTTGCTTGATGATTTCTTGCATCTTTTGTTCGATCTTTTCAAAATCAGCTTCAGCCACTTGACCAGCTGCATTATCTGTATCAAAGAAGAAGCCATGTTCTAAGGCCTCACCTTGACCAAACTTCATTTCTGGATAAAGGCTATGCAAAGCACTAGCTAAAACATTAGCAGCTGTTTGCCATAACACGTTCATTCCTTCATCAGAATCTTTCGTGATGATCTTGATCTCACCATCTTCGTTTAAAGGTTCGTTGTAATCCACTAATTTACCGTTAAATTCACCTGCAACAGACTTCTTAGCTAAGCTGATGCTGATAGATTTTGCGATATCTTGTGTTGTTGTTCCAGCTGCAAATTGTTTTACAGCACCATCTGGAAACTTAACATTGATCTCTGACATTATTATGATCCTCCTTGTTTTTTGCCAAGACATAAAAGACGCCCCTAGTGCTCCATTGAACACTAGGGGCGTCTTTAACGCGGTTCCACCCAATTTCAAGGTCAGTTGACCCTCTCTTGATCGTCGATAACGGAAACGAGCCGTCCTACCTTTGCAGTAGGCTATCGTGATAAAAGTGGTAAGCTCCTCTTTAAGAGACTTACAGTCAAAGGTCTCTTTCCCTGAATTGATTTGCCGTTTGTCTTTTACTTAATGTAATTCCTATTTAAGCACGAAACTTCTTTAATTTCAAGTCATTATTCTGGATTTCGGCGATTTTTTCCTACAACATGATACTCATCGGCCAAAAATTTGATCCGTTCCATGATGCGTTTGGCCTTCAAAGGCTCTGCTTCACCCCGGTTGTTGACAGTCAAATATTGCTGCTCTAGTTGTTCTAACGAAAGATTCGAACTAAAGAACGTCGGTAATTCTTCTTGCATCCGATATTGCAAAATGACCCCTAAAACGTCATCTCTAAGCCAGCTGCTCAAAGAATCAGCTCCGATATCATCGATCATCAAAACTTGAGCTTTTTTCAAATTGTCGATATATTCATTTGTCTGATTTTTACCGATCGAGCCCTTGATCTCCACTGCAAATGATGGAAAATGTACCAATGTCGTCTGATACCCTCGCTTAGCTAGATCATTAGCGATCGCCGCCAAAAGATAGGTCTTACCGACTCCAAAACTGCCTTCTAGGTATAATCCCTTATGAAAATCTTTTGGTGCTTTGGTATAACTAGTAATAAAAGATAGCGCCGCTTTTAAAGCTTCCATCCGCTCATCACTACGCTCGTAATCTTTTAATTGCGCCCGACGAACACTACGCGGTAAATTGATCGTCTTGACACGAGCTTCTAGGGCTTTTTGTTCACGTTTAGCTTTTAATTCCGCGGTCGGCACGTACACGACTTCGATCCGATGATTGCTGATCGCAAGTGTCGGTAGGTATCCGGGTGCAAAGGTCTGTTTTCCTTGAGCTAGCTGTTTTTTTAGCGTTACGAATTCATATAACTTGCTGGCACTTTTCATCACATCAGCTTCCGTCAAGACTTGACTGTTTTCCGCTAAAAAAGTCCGCACTTCATCATCTTGTAAGATCTCAGCGATCAGTTCTTGATAACGCTGGTTCCAATTGTTTTTTTGCATCCGCTCCGTCAAGTTTTTCCCTAGATCTTCCATCCTAGCCACCTGCCTTTCTATTCACTTTGTTCCAATTGAGCTAACAATTCATCGATCTCAGCATTCAAGGCCTGTTTATCCTCTTTAGCCGGTTTAGATACAGCTTTATTTTCTTTTGTCTTAGCCCAGTCCGGCAAAGTTTCTTTTTGTACGATCTGCTGTTTTCGCCCATAATATTTTTTTGGTTGTTTCTTTTCACGAGCTTTCTGGTTAGCCTCACGCATGTAGACCATTGCTTCTTCTGGGGTCTTGATCTTCTTTTCGGCTAACTTAGCGGCAGCTTTAGTAAAACGATTAGCCACTTTATCTTCTAACATCGTGTTATTTTGAGCGATCAAATAATAGTGCAACAAGACATTGATCACCGCATTGGGTAAAACTTGTTTTTCAACTAGAGTTTTGACCGTATATCGCTCTAAATTCGTCACAAAACTATTCTTTTGCCGTTTGAGTTCTTCGATGAATTCAAGCGGCAGATATTGTTTTGAAACAGCGATCAGCGCTAAATCAGTTTGCGTCAATTCCGCACTCACCGCTGGATCGATCGGTGCGGTCGCTTTAGCTTCTTTCGGTGTTAGCTCTTTGAATTGCCGATCAAATTGCTGGGTGGCTAATTTCTTGACAAGTTCAAGATCGACTTTATCGTCCTTGACATTTAGTGCCTGTTCGAGCAATTTGACGAGTTCTAGTTCATTTAGACCATATAATAAAGCGATCGACTTTAAGGTCTCAAGTGAACGGCTGATCTCAGTTGCCGGCACAAAAGATTGGGCTAAAAGCTCTTTTAAATATTCTATATCTAGATCGACTTCGACTGAATCAACGAGATTTTTAGCCGGTTTAGCTGTTATTTTTACCTGTGAATTTTTGAGTAATGTATCCTTTTTCACAGTAAAGACATCTAGAAGCGACTTGGTGACCTCTTTAGCATTAGCATATGTGAAAGCTGGTTTGACAAATTCTTGTTTCAACTCATCATATTGGATCTGCCCTAATGAATCGGCTAAAAGCATACTCAAGAGGTCATCTTTAAAGAAATCTTCGGCACTCAAAGGGGCTTGTAACTCATAGATAAACACTTGACCAAGTTCATCTTTTTGAACGAATGTCTTCAATAGTCCAAGTGCTTCTAATCTGATCCGGGCTTCGTAAAAGTCACGTAAACCTAAACTCAAAATATCCAATAGCTCTTTATGCATCCGGCGCGCTAACAAGTCTGGTGTTTGAGCTACTTTAGCCGCTAATAATGAATAAATACCGTAAGCATTGACCCCCATCAACGGCTGGTAGAGCTTTAAAATGACTTTGAACTCTGTCGAGCCGATATGGGCTTTAGTATTGACAACGTAACCATCCTTAGGCGACATCTGCCTTAAACCTTCACTCATCGCCTAACATCCCCCAACTACTTATTTTTTTCGTTATCACGTGCCATCAAGTCTTGCAATTCCTTTGCAAAAGATGCCATATCTTTAAATTCACGATAGACGCTAGCAAATCTGATATAGGCGATATCATCGACATTAGCTAAGATCTCCATCACATATTCACCGATCAATTGACTGGAAACTTCATTACCTCCGACTGCACGGATCTTTGTTTCAACTTGATCGACGATATTTTGGATCTCATCCATTGCAACAGGCCGTTTTTCAGCTGCTCGCATAACACCACGCAAGACTTTTTCACGATTAAATTCTTCTCTGGCACCATTTTTCTTAATAACTAATAGTGGCGCTGCTTCTACTCTTTCAAATGTAGTAAAACGGAAACCACAATTTTCACATTCCCGCCGGCGCCGAATAGCATGTCCATTGTCGGCGGGACGGCTATCCACTACACGTGATCCATTTTGATGACAATTTGGACACTTCATAATCTTTACCTCACTGCCTAATTCTCGATTAAATTATTTATCTTTAGCCATTTTATCACTTGCGCTTGCGTTTCTTCAACTGTTCCCGAACTATCTACGGTAATTGTAGCCAAATTCCGCCTTTTTTCAGCAGACATTTGACTAGCGATCCGCTCAAGTGCCGCCTTTTCACTCAAATGATCGCGTTTCATGATCCGCTTTAGTTGCACTGCTTTAGGAACTTCAACATTGATAACTGCATCACAATGATCTGCATAACCATTTTCGAATAATAAGGCAGCATCGATCACAACTACTTTATGCCCCTGTTGCTCAGCCAAGGCCAACTGTCTTTCATATTCAGCTTTGATCAAGGGCTGCATGATCTGGTCTAATTGGGCTAATTTCTTAGGATCACTAAAGACGAGCTTACCAAGCTTAGCCCGATCTAAAGTCTGATCAGCTTGGATGATCTGAGGTCCAAATGTTTTTTGCAATTCAGCCAGACCAGGCGTCGTTGGTTCAACGACTTTTCGGGCGATCACATCAGCATCAAGGATCTTAAAATCTAATGTTTGCAAAAAATTACTGATCGTCGTTTTGCCCATTCCGATCCCACCAGTCAAGCCTAAAATATATGTCATTTTACCACCTGCTGACACTGCGGACAAAAATGCGTGCCTCGTTGTCCTACCACGATCTTTTGGATCTTTGTACCACAACGTTTGCACGGCTCACCGGTTTGACCGTAGACATCTAGTTCAAATTGAAAGGCGCCCGTTTTTTGGAAAGCATCCGTGTAACTTCTGATCGTTGTTCCACCAGCTTCGATCGCCTTAGCTAATTCAGTAATGATGTTATCATGCAATGTCGTTGCTTGCTCTAAGGTCAATTTTTGACATATAGTCTGCGGATGGATCTTACTTTGCCACAACACCTCATCAACATAGATATTACCTAACCCCGTGACCAAAGTCTGGTCAAGTAAGGCGGTCTTGATATTTTTCTTCTTTTTTTGTAGTTTTTGATAAAAATCAGCAACTTTAAAAGTTTCAGCTACTGGCTCAGGTCCTAATTTGGCTAAACCTAGTAGATCTTCTTCACTGCCCGTTTGAACTAATTGCATCCGCCCAAATTTACGAACATCGTTATAGCGCAACTGCCGACCATCAGTTAGATAAAAGATGACATGTGTATGCTTGTCGACTGGATCAGTCGCTTCTTTGACATAAAACTTACCTTCCATGCGCAAATGGGATACAACGGTAAGACCATTTGAAAACCTAAAGAGCAAATATTTACCCCGCCGTTGGATATTTTCAAGTGTTTGGTCTTTTAATTTAGCTCTAAAATCGTCAGCATCACCAACGATCATCTTAGGATATAAAACTTCGACGCGCGCGATCTTTTGACCTAGAACTAATTTTTGCAAGCCGCGCCGGACTGTCTCTACTTCTGGTAACTCTGGCATTTTTTCACCTCATCTTATACTATTTAGTCTCAAACCACGTCTTACCACTAGCACTTTCGACCTTTAATGGGACCGAAAGTTCAACGGCCGAATCCATGATCTTTGGTACTAACTCTTTTAGTTTAGAGATCTCTGCTTTAGGTGCTTCAAAGATCAACTCATCGTGTACTTGTAACAACATCTTGGCTTCTAAGCCTGCATCTTTTAAAGCTTGTTGCATATTGATCATTGCAACTTTGATGATATCAGCTGCACTGCCTTGGATCGGAGTATTCATCGCAGTCCGTTCTGCAAATGAGCGCAAGTTGTAATTTTTGCTCTTGATATCTGGAAGGTACCGCCGACGATGGAAAAGTGTTTCAACGTAGCCTTTTTGGCGCGCACTTTCAATGATATCTTGCATGTATTCATGTACTCCAGGAAATGAGGCCAGATACGTCTCCATAAACTCTTTTGCCTGCTTACGGGTACTCCCGATACTTTGTGCCAAACCAAAATCACTGATCCCATAAACGATCCCAAAGTTGACCGCTTTAGCTTGGCGACGCATGTTAGCTGTAACTTGGCTTGGATCATCTAATCCAAAGATACGCATCGCAGTATTAGCGTGAATATCAAAATCATCTTTAAAAGCTTGTTGCATGTGCGGATCTTTTGAAATATGGGCTAAGACCCGTAACTCGATCTGCGAATAATCAGAAGCAAAGATCTCCCAATCCGGATGACTTGGTACAAATGCTTGCCGGATCTTACGTCCTTCTTCTAAACGAACAGGGATATTTTGCAAGTTAGGATCAACTGATGATAGACGCCCAGTTGCCGTTAAAGTTTGTGTATAACGTGTGTGGACCTTACCATCAGCTGCGATAACTTTTAATAAGCCTTCAACATAGGTCGATTGTAATTTAGCTAATTGACGGTAAGCTAAAATATTATCGATGATCGGTGACATCCCACGTAATTTTTCTAAGACATCTACAGCCGTTGAGTAGCCTGTTTTAGTCTTTTTAACAACTGGCAATTTTAATTTTTCAAACAAGATCACCCCAAGTTGCTTAGGTGAATTGATATTGAATTTCTCACCAGCTTCGTTATATATTTGTTGTTCTAACTCACTCAAACGTTCCTTAAACTCACTTTGCATGATATCTAAACGTTCACGATCGACTTTGATCCCAGTGATCTCCATTTGCGCTAAGACTAAAGAAAGTGGACGTTCGATCTCAAAATAAAGATCTTCTTGCTCATTTTCAGCTAGTTCTTTCATCAACTTATCTTCTAGCTCTGAGATAGCTTTGAGTTTATGCGCTAAGTGCTCAAAATATATCGCATCATCAACTGGAACTTTGCGCTTAGACCCTTTTCCATAGACTTCTTCATCGGTCAAAACATCGAAGTAGTCATGACGCTTGGCTAAATTTCCCAGATCATTGCTGTTATCGCTGGTATTTAGCAGATATGAGACTAAAAGTAAATCAAAATTGATATTTTTTAGTTCAATACCTATACGCTTTAAGGCTACATAGGTCTGTTTACCATCAAATACATCAACTTGGATCGCTGGATCTTCCAGTAATTGCTTTAGTTTGGGTAATTTTAAGAGCTCAACATCTCTAGTTGCATAATAGCGGTCATCGATCTTAAGCCCAAAGCCCCAAAAGTCAGCCGTATGGTAATTATCATCACTTAGTTCAAGATAAAAGCTGATATCTGAAGCTTTATCATAAACTAACTTTTCGACCTTAGCTTCATCTAAAGCCTCGACCTCTAATTTGCTCAAAGTAGGTCCTGCACTGACATCATCGGCTGAACTAGTTTGTAATTGAGCGATGAAACTCTTAAAATCCATCTCTTCAAAGAATTTGAGCAGATCTTCTTTTTTAGCTCCTGGCCAAGTTGTCTCAGTTAAAGTGAGGGCTACTGGAGCATCTTTTCTGATCGTCGCAAGATCTTTACATTGAAATGCGAGCTCTCTATCATTGGTCAAGTTTTCTTTTAACTTGGACTTTTTCATCGCTTCAATGTTTTCATAGATCCCTTCGATCGTGTCGTATTGTTTTAAAAGTTTGATCGCAGTCTTTTCACCGACTTTAGTTACCCCTGGATAGTTATCTGAGCTGTCACCCGTCAAGCCCTTCATATCAACGATCTGTGCTGGTTGTAAGCCATATTTTTCGACCACATGAGCTGGTGTATATTCTTCGATCTCTGTTACCCCTTTGATCGTTACGGCAACGGTCGTCTTATCAGTCGTCAACTGCGTCAGATCACGATCACCCGTTACGATCGTGACTTGATACCCTGCTTTTTCTGCTTTGGCTGCCATCGTTCCGATAATATCATCAGCTTCATATTCTGGTAATTCATAGTGTTTGATCCCATAAGCATCGAGTAGTTCTTTAATATGGGGAAATTGTTCTGACAGTTCAGTCGGGGTTTTTGAACGTCCTCCCTTGTAATCGGCATAGGCTTTCGTTCTAAAAGTCACTTTCCCCGCATCAAAAGCGACTAAAACATTGCTTGGGGAAACATCACCCAAGATCTTATCTAACATCAGCTTAAAACCATAGATCGCATTGGTATGCAGACCATCATGGTTAACAAAGCGTTCTAATTGATTGTGGAGGGCAAAAAAGGCTCTAAAGGCCACGCTATTGCCATCCACTAATAACATTTTTTTATCTTCTGCCATATCGACCCGTCCTCTTATCTAGTTTCTTTTATTTTAACAAATTTTGCGTAAAATTGAACTATCCCAAACTTGATCTTTGGTCGGCATGAGCTATATCTTTATTTCGAGACTAGAGCTTATAGTTTACATTATGAGAAGTTTGCGGATGGGACTGTGAATCCACTCCTCACCACCCT
>OFGQ01000527.1_pt1 | contig 30690 bp, 30 predicted proteins | sample 1521791 | NCBI WGS metagenome assembly OFGQ01 (sample SAMEA3504116, study PRJEB24116) | mouse gut metagenome | biome: mouse gut; feature: mouse-associated habitat; material: faeces | place: Denmark | collected 2011 | reverse complement strand
AATAATGTCCTTTTTGAAGGGATGTCGGGAAATATTTTATTTCGATGTATACGCCGCGAAAACTTGTGTGCGGTTATATCTTTAAGAAGTAAATCATATTTCCTTGGCATCCCTTCATGATATCTTTAGAATATCTTTAGATTTTCATATCACCCCTCTTAAGAATTTTTGGGTATGATGTATAACATCAAGAGAACACCAAAGAAACAAAGGAGGAGATGGGTAATGTCAGTTCAGATGCTTACACAGTATTTTACACAATATGGAGCTATCTTTGTGTTTGTAATCGTTCTACTGGAATATATGAATCTTCCAGGCTTTCCGGCGGGGGTGATTATGCCGCTGGCAGGCATCTGGGCGGCTAAGGGGGCAATCAGTTTCCCTATGGTGATGCTTATCTCGGTTGCAGCAGGTCTGCTTGGAAGCTGGATTTTGTATTTTTTTGGAAGACTTGGCGGTGATGCATTTTTCCGGTTTTATGTTAAGAAGTTCCCACGGCAGAAAGGGCTGATTGAGAAGAACTTAGAGGCGCTGCGAAGGAGAGGGGCGGTAGGCGTGTTCATCGGGAAATTGGTGCCGATGATGCGGACGTTGATTTCCATCCCGGCTGGGATGATTTCCATGGGCTTCGGAAGGTATACGGTAAGCTCGGCATTAGGAGTCCTAATCTGGAATACGGTTTTTATCGGGGCCGGGTATTTCATGGGAGACGCGGTCTTTGAGGTATTTGCGTAGAGTGAAACACAGGGAGTACAAGATATTTTGTGGAATTATGGAGGGATGGAGAATGGAAGAAAGGACGAAAGGGACGAATATCTGGAGGCGTCTTTCTTACGGATATTTGAAATTATTAGAAAAAACGGTACGGATTGAGTGGCAGCAGCCGGAATGTTATAGGGGCCACAATGTGATAGGATTCTGGCATGAGGATAGTTTTGCAATGAATCTGGCGCTTAGGGCCATGGAAAGGGATGCGGCGGTTTCGGTCCTGGTCACGCCGGATGAACAGGGACAGTATTTCCAGTATCTTCTGGAACGTCTGGGTAAGGACGCGGTCAGGATAGGGTATGGGTTCTGCAACGCCGGTACGCTAAAGGATATTCTGGAATCTTTGAGGGATAAGAAAAGGAGCGTGGCGATTGCAATGGACGGTCCATTTGGACCGAGGCATATTCCTAAGAAACTGACGTACTTCCTTTCAGATAAGAGCCAGACAGAGCTTTTGGGCGTTACGGTGTCCTATTCAAGGGCTGTTTCCCTGTCCGGACAGTGGGACCACTGCCATATACCGCTGCCGTTTTCAAAGATTACGGTGCGGCTCGATAATTATGGGGTGGCAGCATGCCAGTACCCGCCGCGGATTCGGTTATACCAAGATGAGAAGAAATGTAGTATAATGTCAACGGACAATCTGTTGACGCAGCGGGGAACCGTTCTGGAAGAAATGTCAACGCAGATTGCAGGGCAGAGGCAGTTGATGTGAGCGATAGCCGCTTTGCCGGAAGATTTTACGACATAGAAAGGGATAAGCAGGGATGGAGAGTAAGCAGATTAATCATGTGTTAATTGTGGAGGACGACAAGGAAATCCGCGAGGGCGTGGAGATATACCTGAGGAGCCAGGGATACGAGGTATTTCAGGCGGCGGACGGGGTGGAGGGACTTGCGGTCATCGAGCGGGAGGAGATTCATCTTGCAATCGTGGATGTGATGATGCCAAGGATGGATGGAATTCAGATGACCATCAAGCTCAGGGAAAAGTATGACTTCCCGGTCATCTTCCTGTCTGCCAAGTCGGAGGAGGTGGATAAGATACTGGGGCTGAATATGGGGGCGGACGACTATGTGACGAAGCCCTTTACCCCGATGGAACTGCTGGCAAGGGTGAACTCCCAGATGCGCAGATACCGGAAATTCCTGGAGAAGCTGGGAGACAAGGATAAGGGAGCCAATGTCCATACCATCGGGGGACTGGAAATCAACGAGGACTCTGTGGAGGCGCTCGTTGACGGGGAGCCGGTGAAGCTGACTCCGATTGAGTACAAGATATTGTTGCTGCTGATGAAGAACCCGGGAAGGGTATTCTCGGCAGAAGAGATTTATGAGCGGGTCTGGAATGAGCGGGCGGTCAATACGGATACCATCATGGTTCATGTGAGAAATATTCGTGAAAAGATTGAGATCAATCCGAAAGACCCAAAATATTTAAAGGTGGTGTGGGGCGTTGGGTACAAGATTGAAAAGCAGCCGTAAAATTACGGTCATATTGGTTCTGGTGTCTATTCTGATACCGGCAGTCTGCATGATGAACCAGTATTGGAACTGGTATGTGAGTTCGGAGTCGGTAGAGGAAGATGTGGCTCATGACATGGCGGTGTCAGAGGAGTTCCTAAGGACATTTCTGGATGCAGGATATATCCTTTACAACTTGGAGAATGGGGCGGATAAGGATTTGGAGAAAGTGAAGGCTGCCCTGCGGCAGAACGGTGGGAAGATGTCTGACTATGAAAGGCTCTACCCGTTCCTTGACTACCGTGTGAAGGACGAGGATAACAAGGATGTGGCCAAGAGTACTGCGGACTCTGAAAAGACCGTGTCGGAGAGCAATCTGTCTTCTTTTGCCCTGGGGATCGTGATTACCTATGATAAATATGGAGACATTGACGTTCAGATCAAGGAAGGGGAGTATAAGGCAGAGCAGAGTGTCGCATTCCGGGAGGTCATCAATGGGTATGACAATACGGACTGGAAGACGACAGAAGTTTATGTGGAAGTCGAAGATACGTTTTATGGGGGCGAAGAGGCATATGAGGGAGAAGTGGAGACGATTCGGCTGGAGAAGCCTAAGAACCGGACCTACATTTTTGCAATGACTGAGGACAATTTGCGGTCTTATATTAACGGTTATGGTTATACAGGATATTATGCCACAGGCTCGATGAACAATTCTGTGATTATTATGGTCCTGGTGGTGGCGCTTCTTGCGTGGCTGCTCCCTGTGCTTCCGGTATGGCGTCAGGAAGACTTGCGTATCTTACGCGTTCCTTTGGAGGTCGTGGTTATTGTATTTAGCGCTGTGATGGGGATTCTTGATAATAATCTGTGGTGGATGGCCAACAGGGCCATGGGGATTCCGGATTTCATTGATTTTCTCATATGGACGGCTGTATTTTCCGTTACGTTTTGGGCGGCAGCATGCGTAAGGCAGGTGTATACATTGGGAGCATTCACATATTTCAAAGAGAGGACACTCTGTGTCAAATACTGGAAGTATATCTGCCAGGGATGGAGATATACTTCCAGGAAGGTGAAGGAGTGGATTCATCAGTGTTATTGTTTGATAGACCGGATTGATTTGAGTGAGAGGAATAACTGGGCTATTTTTAAGATTGTGGCGGTCAATTTTATTGTCCTGGCTTTTATCTGTACCATGTGGACCGGCAGGATTTTCCTGCTGGCGGTCTATTCCTTCCTTCTGTTCTATCTGCTTAGAAAGTATTTTATTGAGCTTCAGGAGAAGTACAGGGTCTTGCTGAAAGCGACCGGGGAGATTGCAAAAGGGAACTTAGATGTGGAGATTATGGAGGATTTGGGGATATTCAGCCCATTCAAGCGTGAAATCCAGAAGATTCAGACGGGGTTCAAGAAGGCTGTGGACGAGGAGGTCAAGAGCCAGCGTATGAAGACAGAGCTGATTACCAATGTCTCCCATGACTTGAAGACTCCTCTGACGGCAATCATTACGTATGTAAACCTGCTGAAAGATGAGAAGAATGATGAGAAACGCAAGAATTATATAGAAGTGCTTGAACGCAAATCCCTGCGGCTGAAGGTTCTGATTGAGGATTTGTTCGAGGTCAGCAAGGCGAGCAGCCGGAACGTGACGTTGAATATTGTGGACGTAGACGTGGTGAATCTGTTCAAACAGGTGAAGTTGGAGCTGGAGGATAAGATTGCAGGGGCGGATCTGGATTTCCGGTGCAGTTATCCCGAGGAGAAGGTGACGGCGCTTCTTGACAGCCAGAAGACGTACCGGGTATTCGAGAATCTTCTTGTGAATATTATAAAGTATGCCATGCCTCATACCCGGGTCTATATTGAGATTGTGCGGGAAGGGGAAGAGGCCGTTGTCCGGATGAAGAATGTATCGGCGGCGGAGCTTGATTTTAACACAGAGGAGATTACGGAGCGGTTCGTGCGTGGGGATACCTCGAGGAATACGGAAGGCTCCGGGCTTGGGCTTGCCATTGTGAAGAGCTTCGTGGAACTGCAGAAAGGGAAGTTCAAGATCGAGACGGAGGCAGATTTGTTCAAGGTGGAAGTGAGGTTCTAAAAATAAGGGATGCGGCATTTCCAAACCATTAGGCATCGTATCACCTCCTAAGAATCTGTATGTGTAATAGAAAATTTAAGCTGTAAAGAAAGAACTGTCTATAGTATACTTAGAAATATGAAAAATAGCAATAATAAGTCTGTATACAAAAGTAATTTTATGCTACAATCAAAAGAAAGGGAAGGATGTGAGCGTATGGGACTGGCAGAGACGGAGAGAAGGAAAGATGAAAAAATTAACGGGGTGATTTATGACATGTCGCCTGCGCCGGGATATCGGCATGGAATTATCAACAGCAATATTCATACAATAATTAAGCAGGGGTTAAAAGACAGTATCTGTCTTGTGACGATTGAGAATCTGGATTTTAGATACCATCCGGAGATAAATGATGATTATGTATGCCCGGATATCATGTTAATCTGCGACCGGAAGCATCTAAAGGGAGGGACTTACAGCGGAGTGCCGAAGTTTATCGCAGAGACCTTGAGCCACTCAACCGCGAAGAGGGATAAGACGGAGAAGAAGGATATCTATGAGAAAGCCGGCGTGGAAGAATACTGGATTATTTCGCCCCAGGGGAAATCCGTTGACATCTACTATCTGGAAGAAGAAAAATATTGCTTAATGAACAGTTATATGCTGGAGGAGGATAAAGAAGACGAGGATTATAATGCTCAGACGGAGATTAGCCTGAGGGCGTTCCCCCATATTAAAATGACTTTGGCGGAAATCTTTGAAGGTGTTGACCTGTAAGAATCTGATTGACAAATTCTCTGATTTCGCATATGATATAACGTACATGGAATACATGAAAAAGACATAGAACGGAAAGAGTAGCAGATTGTGAATCCAAAAGAGAGAAGCTGCCATCGGCTGAAAGCAGCTTTGGAAAGAGGGTCTGTGAAGTGCATCCGGGAGTCGGTTCGGTGAAAGGAAGCAAAAAGAGTTCGGTAGCCGGGTACGGGATTACACACGTTACGTGTATTTGAGTGGAGGACGTATTCAATAACGGCTCTCTACAAGAGTGGAACCGCGGAGTAATGCTTCGTCTCTTGATGTTGATTGGGAGACGGAGTTTTTTTATGCGCAGACCCGTGCAGAGGAAATGTCTCATGATTTGGTGTATAAATTTAGTATTATGGAAGGAGTGGCAGGACTATATGGGAATACTGTCATATATCAGGCAGGAAATTCAGGTAGTACGGGAACGGGACCCGGCAATCAAGTCGAATCTGGAAGTTTTCCTGTATCCGAGTTTCAAGGCAATCCTGCATTACCGTCTGGCACACAAATTATATTTGAAAAAGCACTATTTCCTTGCCCGTTGGATTTCCCAGCGGACGGTCAGGAAGACGGGAATCGAAATCCATCCCGGAGCAACCATCGGGAAGGGGCTGTTCATCGACCATGGAAGCGGCGTGATTATCGGGGAGACGGCGGAGCTTGGCGACAATGTCACCCTGTATCAAGGCGTGACTCTTGGCGGTACGGGGAAAGAGAAGGGCAAACGCCATCCGACCCTTGGTGATAATGTCATGGTAAGCGCCGGGGCAAAGGTCTTAGGCTCTTTCAAAATCGGAGAGAACTCCAAGATTGGCGCAGGGAGCGTCGTGTTAAAAGAGGTGCCGCCCAACTGTACCGTAGTGGGCGTGCCGGGGCGTATCGTGAAGATGGGCGACCAGAAGATCCCCCGCATGGATATGGATCAGGTGCATCTGCCCGACCCCATCAGCAACGATATCCGGGAACTGCAGGCAGACAATATAAGGCTGCATAAGCGGCTCGTCCAGATGGAAAAACGTATGCGGTGCATGAAGACGCAGGAGATTGACGTGCTGGATGAAAAAAAGAGCCGGCCAGAATGAGGCAGGAATTCGATGAGGCAGGTAGGGAGCATAAAAGATAAGGAGCATAAGAGATATGAGCGAGAAAGAAAAGGAGAAGGCGTAGATTATGAAATTGTACAACACATTATCTAAGAAGAAAGAAGAGTTTGTCCCGTTAGAGGAAGGAAAGGTTAGGATGTACGTCTGCGGGCCCACTGTTTATAATTTCATCCATATCGGAAATGCAAGGCCTATGATTATCTTTGACACGGTAAGAAGGTATTTCGAGTATAAGGGTTATGACGTGAATTATGTATCCAATTTCACGGACGTGGATGATAAGATTATCAAAAAAGCCATCGAAGAGGGCGTGACGGCGGATGAGATTTCCAAGCGGTACATTGCGGAATGCAAGAAGGACATGGAAGGGATGAATGTGAAACCAGCGACCACCCACCCCCTTGCCACACAGGAGATTGGCGGGATGATTGAGATGATCCGTACATTGATGGAAAAGGGATATGCCTATGAGAAGAACGGTACGGTTTATTTCCGTACCCGCCAGTTCAAGGATTACGGCAAATTATCCCACAAGAATTTAGACGACCTGCGTTCCGGCGAGCGTTCCCTTTTGGTGACGGGGGAGGATGAGAAGGAAGACCCGTTAGACTTTGTGCTGTGGAAGCCAAAGAAAGAGGGCGAGCCGTCCTGGGAGTCGCCCTGGAGCGACGGACGTCCGGGCTGGCATATCGAGTGTTCCGAGATGTCGAAGAAGTATCTGGGCGAGCAGATTGACATCCATGCCGGAGGCGAGGATTTGGTATTTCCCCACCATGAAAATGAAATTGCCCAGAGCGAGGCGGCAAACGGCAAGGAGTTTGCGAAATACTGGATGCACAATGCATTTTTGAATATCGATAATCGTAAGATGAGTAAGTCTCTGGGGAATTTCCGGACGGTCCGTGAGATTAGTGAACAGTATGACCTGCAAATTCTGAGGTTTTTTATGCTGAGCGCCCATTACAGAAGTCCGCTGAATTTCAGCGCGGAACTGATGGAGGCGTCTAAGAGCGGGTTAGAGCGTATCGTCAATGCGGCGGACAGCTTAAAGTTTTTAATGGAAAATGCAAAGACGGAAGAAATGACGGAAGCAGAAAATCAGGCTTTTGGAAAGACAGAAGCGTTTGTGAAAGCCTTTGAGAGCGCAATGGAGGATGATTTTAATACGGCGGATGCGGTAGCTTCTGTTTTTGAGTTGGTGAAGTACAGCAACACGACAGCGGACGGGGACAGTTCAAAGGAGTATCTGCAAAAACTTTTGGAACGTCTGGTAAGCCTTACGGATGTTCTGGGACTGATTGTTGACCGGAAGGAGGAGATGCTGGATGAGGAGATAGAGGAGCTGATTCAGGAGAGGCAGGCGGCGCGTAAGGCGAAGGATTTCGCCAGGGCGGATGCAATCCGTGACGAGCTGCTTTTAAAGGGAATCATTCTAAAGGACACGAGGGAAGGTGTGCAATGGAAACGGGCATAGAGTATATGCAGGAATTATTCCAGATGAAAGAGGTAGATATCAAGGAGTATTCGCCCCTTGCCCTTGCGTATATCGGGGACGCAGTCTATGAGCTTGTGATCCGTTCGCTGGTGTTAAGCGAGGGAAACCGGCAGGGGCAGAAGATGCACAAGAGAACCAGTTCCATGGTGCAGGCTTCGGCGCAGGCACGTATGATGACTGTCCTGAACGACCGGTTGTCGGAGGAGGAACACGCGGTATATAAGCGGGGGAGGAATGCGAAGAGCCTGTCTCCTGCAAAGAACCAGTCCGTGTCTGACTATCACAAGGCAACCGGTTTTGAGGCGTTAGTCGGGTATCTGTATCTGAAAAAGGAATGGAAGAGGATGCTGGAGCTGATAAAGGCAGGGCTTTGTGCTCTGGAAGAAGAGGAAGGAAAAGCAGTTTAGCAAATTGACAGAGAGGTTTATCGAAGAGGATATGAGAAAAGAAAATGAGAAGAATCCTGGGACAGACAGAGAAAACGAGAACCTGATTGAAGGGCGCAACGCTGTTTTGGAGGCATTCCGGTCAGGAAAGACCATTGATAAGCTTCTGGTGTTGGATGGATGCCAGGATGGTCCTGTGAAGTCGATTTTAAGAGAGGCGAAGAAGCAGGATACGCTGATTCAATTCGTGTCGAAGGAAAGGCTGACCCAGATTTCCGGGACGGGTAAGCACCAGGGCGTGATTGCTTATATGGCGGCTTATGCTTACGCAGAGGTGGAGGACATGCTGGCTCTTGCAAAGGAGAAGGGGGAAGATCCCTTCCTGATTTTGCTGGACAACATCGAGGACCCCCACAATCTGGGTGCGATTATCCGGACTGCGAACCTTGCGGGTGCCCATGGCGTGATCATTCCCAAGAGGCGGGCAGCAGGTTTAACGGCGACGGTGGCGAAGACCTCGGCAGGGGCGCTTTACTATACCCCTGTGGCGAAGGTCACGAATCTGGTCAGGACGATGGAAGAATTGAAAAAGCAAGGCCTGTGGTTCGTCTGTGCGGATATGGGCGGTGAGCAGATGTACCGTCTGAACCTGACAGGTCCTATCGGTCTGGTGATCGGAAGCGAGGGGGAAGGCGTGGGCAGGCTTGTGAAGGAGAGCTGCGACCTGACAGCCGGCATACCGATGAAGGGAGATATTGATTCTCTGAACGCATCCGTGGCGGCGGGCGTACTGGCGTATGAGGTGGTGCGCCAAAGACTGGAGAGCTGTGTATGGCAAACTACGAGCAGATGACGGACGAGCAGCTGATAGAAAAGCTGCGCAAGGGCGACAGGGACATCATGGACTACATCATGGAGAAATATAAGAACTTGGTGCGCAAGGAAGCGAATGCCATGTACCTGCTGGGCGGGGAGAATGACGACCTGATTCAGGAAGGAATGATTGGACTGTTTAAGGCGGTGCAGGATTATAATGTACATCAGGAGACTTCTTTCTATAGTTTCGCAAAGCTGTGTATCACCAGGCAGATGTATTCGGCAATCGAGGCGTCAAAACGGAAGAAGCACAGCCCCTTAAATTCCTACATATCCTTTTATGAGACGAGTGAAGAGCAAGGTTCCCTGATTGAGACCATGGCGGCAGGGCAGGAGAGCAATCCGGAAGAACTGTTGGTCAGCCGGGAGTATGCGCAGCTTTTGGAGATGAAGCTGGAGGAGAGTTTAAGCGCCCTTGAGAATCGGGTGCTCTATCTGCATCTTTTGGGGACAGATTATAAGACCATTGCCCGCCTGTTGGACAAAAGCCCTAAGACGATTGATAATGCGCTGCAGCGGATTAAAGGGAAGACAGAAAAAATACTGAAAGCAGAAAAGTAAGGAGGAAGAAAAATGATGGAACAGAAAACATTTACATTTCCGGAGATGGAATATGTAAGGCCAGACTTTGAGGAGATTGGAGAGAAGGCAAAAGAGCTGACGGCGAGGGTGGACCTTGCTAAGTCCTATGAGGAAGTGAAGTCATGCCTGCTTGAGATGGAAGAATTCTCGAAGCATATGAGGACGGCGGTAACGATTGTGTCAATCCGGCACACCCTGGATACCCGGGATGAATTCTATGAAAAAGAAGACGCATACCTGAAAGGAAAGATGCCGGAGGTGATGCCGGCGCTTCTTGCACTGAAAGAAGCATTCATGAATTCACCATTCAGGGCAGATATTGAGAAGGAGTACGGAAGCCAGATGTTCGTGTCCATAGAGCTTGACAAGAAGAGTTTCTGTGAGGAGAATATTCCGTTGATGCAGAAGGAAGCTTTGCTTACAAGCGAGTATGAGAAGATTATGGCGTCGGCGGAGATTCCGTTTATGGGAGAGAAGCGGAACCTGTACGGGCTCCAGAAGTTCTTCGAGCATGAGGACAGGCAGGTGCGGGCTTCGGCTTATAAGGAATACTCGGCATTCTACCATGGCCATGAGGAGCGGTTGGAAGAGATTTGGGAAGAACTGATTACCATCCGCACACAGATGGCAAAGAACCTTGGATATGAGAATTTTATCCCGGTTGGCTATATGCAGCAGGGGCGTACAGATTATGGGCAGAAGGAAGTAGAGAATTTCCGCAGGCAGGTGCGGGAGTATGCCGTGCCGTTGTGTGTGAAACTGTATGAGATGCAGCGGGAACGTCTGGGAGTCGATACCTTGATGGCTTATGATGAGAAGCGTGTATTTCCGGACGGAAATGCGGTTCCGGCAGGGGATGAGGATTTTATGATTTCTCAGGCGCAGAAGATGTACCATGACATCAGTCCGGAAACAGGCGAGTTTGTAGACTTTATGATTGGACATGAGCTGATGGATTTAAAGAATAAGCCGGGAAAGGCGTCTACAGGATATATGACGATCCTGGCGGATTACCAGGCGCCTTTTGTGTTTGCGTGCCTGAACCATACGATATTTGACATGCAGGTCCTGACCCATGAACTGGGGCATGCATTTGCCGGATATATGGCCATGAGGGAGCAGCCGTTATCGAATTACTATTTCTCGTCAATGGACATTGCGGAGATTCACTCGATGGGCATGGAGCAGTTTGCCTATCCGTATGCGGAAATGTTCTTCGGAGATCAGGCGGATAAGTACCGGTTTGCCCATTTGCAGGAGGCGTTGATGCTGGTGCCTTTCGGGACGGCTGTGGATGAATTCCAGCATATCTGCTATGGGAATCCGAACCTTACGCCGAAAGAGCGTACATTGGAGTGGAAGAAGCTGGAGGAGATTTATATGCCATGGCGGAAGTATGATGCGGATGATTTCTTTGACCGCGGCGGGTTCTGGTATCATAAGCTGCATATATTCCTGTACCCATTTTACTATATCAATTATATCCTTACCACCATGGGAGCTATGGAATTGGCGGCGAAGAACCGGGATAACCATGAGAAGACATGGGAGGATTACCTGCGGCTGTGCAAATGCGGGGGCAGCATGAGTTATCTTGAGACGCTCAAAGCCGCGGGACTTTCCGTTCCGTTTGAGGAAGGTAGCGTTAAGCGGGCTGTGGAGTATATAGAAGGAGTCTTGCTGGGTAAGAAAGAAGAATAGGTTTTTAGAATGGGACAGCCGGAATGTTGGAGTTATTCCGGCTTCCTGGTAAAAAAGTAGAAAAAAATAGAAAAAATGCAGAAAGGATATTGACAAGAAGGGACAGGATATTGTATAGTATCAATGTTGCATATCACATGTTTGCTGCCTTGGCTCAGTCGGTAGAGCGTCGCCTTGGTAAGGCGGAGGTCGGCGGTTCGATTCCGCTAGGCAGCTCTTAAATAGTAAAAATAAGGACTTTTCGAGGTACAATTAATGCTTCGGAAAGTCTTTATTTCATTATAGGACAAACGGCTAAAGTTTCAAGTCGAACACATTATAAAGGAATTCTGAGAATAAGGAGGATATGAAACATGCCATCATTTTTAGAAGACTTGTCCCGTTTTCGGGGAACCGGGGAACGGAATGCGCAGGGAGAGTCGCTGGAAGAGTTTTTGGAAGGGTATGAACCGGGGAAATATGAGTCCCCAAGCTGTACGACGGATGCCGTTATATTTTCCCATCCGGGGAAACTGAATTCATCTTTGGAGGGACTTAGCATTCTTATGGTGAAAAGGGGCAACCACCCATGCATCGGGGCATGGGCGCTGCCGGGAGGCTTCATTAACATGCGGGAGAACCTTGGGGACACTGCGAGAAGAGAGCTGGAAGAAGAAACCGGGGTCAAAGGACTTGTGATGGAACAGATTGCCACCTATGGGGATTATGACAGGGACCCTCGTTCCAGAGTCATCACGACGGCATATATGGCTCTTGTGGATGAAAATGACGTCAAGGTCAAAGCAGGGGATGACGCCGCAGACGCCGTATGGTGCAAGGTACGGTTAAAGCTTCTTGATAGCAGCCAGGAAGGCGGCCAGGTGAAGAATAGATATGCTTTATATTTGACGAATCAGAGCAGAGGGCTTCATACGTCAGCCGTGGTCGAGGAGCAGATACGGACGGACGGCTTGATTCGGGAACAGAAATTTACCGTGGCAGAACAAGGGATGACGGCGGCAGACCATGGGGCGATCATTGTGCAGGCACTGCTGATTTTAAGGAAACGGACAGACGACCTTGTTTCGCCAAATTTTTTATGATAAGATAAGGGACATAATGTTATGTAAGTATCTACAAGGAGGAGTAATATGGGAGAAGAAACAGTTTCCAAAAATTTTATTGAGCAGGAGATAGATAAGGATCTCGCGCAGGGAGTCTATTCGGAGGTCTGTACCAGATTTCCGCCGGAACCCAACGGATACCTTCATATTGGGCATGCTAAGTCCATACTGTTGAATTCAGGGCTTGCGAAGAAGTATCACGGGACGTTCCATCTGCGGTTTGACGATACAAACCCTACAAAGGAAGATATGGAGTTCGTAGAATCTATTAAGGAAGATGTAGAATGGCTGGGCGCTGATTTTAAAGACCATCTGTATTTTGCATCGGATTATTTTGAAGTGATGTATGAATGCGCGGTGAAATTAATCAAGAAAGGAAAAGCGTTTGTCTGTGATTTAAGTGCCGAGGAGATTCGGGAATACCGCGGCACATTAACGGAGCCTGGGAAGAACAGCCCCTATCGTGACCGGAGTGTGGAAGAGAACCTGCGTCTTTTTGAAGAGATGAAAGAGGGCAAGGTGAAAGACGGGGAGAAGGTGCTGCGCGCCAAGATTGACATGGCGTCCCCAAACATCAACATGCGCGACCCGGTCATTTACCGGGTTGCCCATATGCCGCACCACAATACAGGGGATAGATGGTGCATTTACCCGATGTATGATTTTGCCCACCCCATTGAGGATGCGGTGGAGAAGATTACCCACTCCATCTGTACGCTGGAGTTTGAGGACCACAGGCCGCTCTATGACTGGGTGGTGAAGGAATGTGAGTTCGATCCTGCGCCGCGGCAGATTGAGTTTGCCAAGCTGTATCTGACCAATGTGGTGACGGGGAAGCGTTACATTAAGAAGCTGGTGACGGACGGAATTGTGGACGGATGGGACGATCCAAGGCTTGTGTCCATTGCGGCGCTCAGAAGAAGAGGGTTTACGCCGGAATCGCTTGAGATGTTTATTGAGATGTGCGGCGTGTCCAAGAGCCAGAGTTCTGTGGATTATGCTATGCTGGAATACTGTATCCGGGAAGATTTAAAATTGAAGCGTCCCCGCATGATGGCTGTGTTAGATCCGATTAAGCTGGTGATTGACAATTATCCGGAAGGAGAGACGGAGTATCTGGAAGTGGAGAATAATCTGGAGAACCCGGAACTGGGGATGCGTAAGCTGCCGTTTTGCCGGGAGTTGTATATTGAGCGGGAGGATTTCATGGTTGAGCCGCCTAAGAAGTATTTCCGGCTGTTCCCAGGAAATGAAGTGCGCCTGATGCATGCTTATTTTGTGAAATGTGTAAGCTACGAGACGGACGCTTGCGGGAATGTTACCGTAGTTCACTGTACCTACGACCCGGAGACGAAGTGCGGGACAGGATTCACGGGGCGGAAGGTGAAAGGAACGATTCACTGGGTGGCAGCGCCTTTTGCAAAACAGGCAGAGGTGCGTCTGTATGAGAATCTGGTGGATGAGGAGAAGGGTGTTTATAATAAAGAGGACGGTTCTTTGAACCTGAATCCCAATTCCCTGACTGTCCGTAAGGAGTGTTATGTGGAGGATAGTTTTGCAAAGGCGAAGGGGTGCGACAGTTTCCAGTTTGTAAGAAACGGATACTTCTGTATTGATTCTAAGGATTCATCGCCGGAGGCGTTGGTATTTAACCGGATTGTATCTTTAAAGAGTTCGTTTAAGCTGCCTAAGTAGGGATTTGTCCATGAACGAATTGACAATGAATCTCAAGAGCCATTCTAAGATTCCGCTTTATGAACAGATTTACAGTTACATTAAGACGGACATCCAGAGCGGGAGACTGAAATATCGGGAAAAGCTGCCCTCAACCCGGTCGCTGTCCAGGCATTTAGAGGTCAGCAGGAGTACGGTGGAGCTGGCCTATGAGCAGCTTTTGTCGGAAGGGTATATTGAAGCCAAGCCATACAAGGGATTTTTTGTGGCGCAGACGGAAGAGCTGTACCATTTCAAAAAAGAACGGATACAGCCTGCCGCTCCCAAGCAGCAGAAGAAGTACAAGTATGATTTCTCTCCTAATGGGGTGGATTTAAGGAGCTTTCCCTACAATGCATGGCGGAAGCTTACGAAGGATATTCTGATGGATGACCGGACGGAGTTATTCCGTTCCGGTGATTCTAAAGGAGAGTATGGTTTCCGCAATGCGATCAGCAGCTATCTGCATCAGGCAAGAGGGGTAAACTGTTCGCCGGACCAGATTATCGTTGGCGCGGGAAGCGACTATATCCTGATGCTCCTTAGCATGGTCTTGGGGAGAGGGCACAGGATTGCCTTTGAGGATCCGGCGTACAAGCAGGCGTATCACATGGCCAATGCGTTATCTTATGAAACAGTTCCGGTATCTCTGGATAAAAGCGGGATGATGGTTTCCGCGCTGGAGGAGTCTGGCGCGGATATTGCGTATGTGACGCCGTCCCATCAATACCCTATGGGTATCGTGATGCCCATCAACCGGAGGATGGAGCTTCTTAGATGGGCGGCGAAGGGGGAGGAACGGTATATCGTAGAGGACGACTACGACAGTGAGTATCGCTATAAGGGAAAACCGATTCCTGCCCTCCAAGGGTATGACGCCCATGAGAAAGTCATTTATCTGGGGACATTTTCCCGCTCGGTTGCGCCGGCAATCCGGTTAAGCTATATGGTGCTGCCGCAGCCTCTTATGGATGTATATGAGAGAAAAAACAGGTTCGTGCATTCTACCGTTTCCAAGGTGGATCAGTTGATTATGCAGAGATTTCTTGAAGAAGGGTATTATGAACGGCATCTCAACAAGACGAGGGCGCTGTATAAGAGCCGTCATGACGTGCTGTTAGAGGGGCTTAGGCCTATGTCGGATATTCTGGATGTTTCCGGGGAACATGCGGGCGTTCACCTGCTTTTGACCTTCCATAACGGGCTGTCGGAAAAAGAGCTGCTCCAAAGGGCGGCAAAAGAGGATGTGCGTGTGTATGGGCTTTCGGATTACCGGATTAGGCAGGCTTTGGAGGAAAAGCCGACCATTTTGCTTGGCTATGCCAACCTGACGGAAGAGCAGATCCGGGAGGCAGTGGAGATATTGGAGAGATGTTTCCGATGCTCGGGAGATCAGAATGGAACAAAGTGAATGGGGCTGTCGGGAAATAGATAGTCCAATGCTCTGGAGGCGGCGATACATATATATTGCCGCCTCCATAAACTATAAGTCTTTAAACACTTCCATCTGTTTCTTCAAATCCTCTACGATTTCTCTGTTGGTATCCATGCGCCCGGTAATATCCGCCATGTCTTCAACGAGGATTTGGGCGTTTCCGGCAACCCCGGTAATTCCGGAGGCGCTTTCGTCGATTGCTTTCGTGATGCTTCCAATCGAATCGGCGATTTCCGTCATGGAATTCCTAAGCCGCTCGGTTCTGCTGTTGAATGCGTCTATCATTTCTTTTACATAGTCGGCGTCTTCTTTATACTGCCTTCCGGAGCGGACGAATTCCTGAAATTCGGTTAAAATGGTTTCATTCAGGTAATCTGCCATGTCTTTGGAATGGCCGGACAGGTTATATACGGCGTCTGTGACGATTTTATTTACTTCCTGTATGCGCTCGGCAGTCTCGCCGCATGAGGTTGCCAGGCTTTTAATCTCACGGGCGACGACCGCAAACCCTTTCCCGGCTTCGCCTGCCCGCATTGCCTCTACCGAAGCGTTTAAGGCAATCAGGTTTGTCGATGACGAGATTGACATGATATCTTTGGTCAGGCTGTTTACCTGGTCTACGCTCTTGCTGTTTTCGATTGCCTTCCCGAGGACGGCAAGGATGTCGGCGGCCTTTTCCCGTATGGCGTCTGTGTTGGTCTGCGCCGCGGCTTCCATCTCGTTTGCCCGTACCTTCATTGCGGTTGAATATTCTGTGATTGCGCTGCATTCCTTTGACATGTCATGGACGTCGGTTTTGATGTCGGCCGCGCTGTGGTTTATATTTGCCGCGTTATTCGCTACTTTCCGGATTACCGTGGACAGAGAGCCGGAAAGTGCGGACAGCCCTTTCGCGCTTTCGTTGGAGGTGCGGGTATGTTTCAGTACCTCTTTGGTCACATCGTCAAGTGAGGTGGAGCTTTCCTGCAGCGTGTTTACCGTACCCTGGATAGGCGTGATTACATATTTCCGGATAATCCGTACGGCGGCGAGTATCAGCAGCAGGCAGGTGACGACAGAGGCTGCTGCGATGATTAGGGAGACGACGTATACGGCAAAAAGATGCTGACGGGCCTTTGTGGTCTTTGCCTTGACGGCGGCATACAGGTTATTGGCGTTGCCCTCCATCGCGTCGCCGAAACTTGCCACATCGCCGTTTGCATAGGCATATGCGTCTTCTGTCTTACTGTCTGCGCTGGCGCATACGAGAAATACCAGAGCGTGCTTAAAAGAGTCGTAATTTGCCAAAAGCTTGGCGTATTCCTCTTCTTCGTCTTCTGTAATGTATTTTTTATATTTGTCCAGAAATGATTCCAGTTTTTTTTCTTCTTCTTTAATCTGCGCCACGATGGCAATCATGGAGTTATAGTCGGCAGCCACGATGTGGGAAAGGGCGATTTCATGGATTTTCGTGATGGAATAGCGGATATCCTGCAATGTTTCGGAGCCGACCATATAGTTGTCTACAATTTTCGAGGCGTTTGAATTGACCGTGTTGAGGCTGAAAACCGACAGGAGATTTGATACAAATGCCACGATTCCCAGGAGTATGACGGGGATGATTAAACGTTGTTGTATGCGGAGTTTCTTCTTCATATTGTTTCTTGAATCCTTTCGAGAGATTGAATCTATCTGGCAGAGACATTTTCTGCCATTTCATCTAGCTGTTCCTGTATGCTCTGGCCGGAAGGGTTTAAATCCGCCATATTTTCGGCAAATTTTGAGACAGGGTCCCAGAATTTGCCGCCGATTCTCTGCAGCTGTGAAAACTCAGACTGCTCTAACAGGGCGGCGATTGCCGGAGACTGCTTTATAACCGGGGACTCTGCAACTGCGACGTTAGAGGGCCCCTGGCCGCGCAGTTCAAACCGGAGCTGCTGGTTTTTTTCATTTGTAATCCATTCTGCAAGCCGCGCCGCCCATTTGGGCTCTTCGGAGTAGGCGTTTACACCGATGAGCTTGCAGCCGGAAAAGGAAGCCATCTGTATCTGGCTGCCGTTACAGGTGTAGGTGGGAAGTTTGGCGGCCCGGGTGTTTTCGCCCCAGGCTTGCGTGACCGCGACTGCGTTCCATACGCCGCTGATGCCTGCGACAACGGAACCGTTTTGTACCCCGGCAAGGAATCCTTCGTCCGTGCGGTTTACAAATCCCGGGTTTCCTGCGATTCTAAGCATGGCGTTGGCAACGTCGATGCCCTTGATTGCTCCGTCCGTCTGGTTCCAAGTACAGTAATTGGTGATTCCGTCGTCGTTAAGTCCTATTTTCAAGTCCGTATTGCCAAAGAATGAATAGACATACCATGCGGAAGACCAGTCCATGGAAAACAGCTTGCCGTTCGCCGCAGCAGCCTGCAATATCCCGTCCAGTGTCTTTGCCTGTTCATCCGAAATGTACTGATTGTTATAGTATAAGAAATATCCATTATCTGCCGTCAGCGGATAGGCGTAAAGCTGACCGTTTATCGAGGCGGCTTCTACGGCGCTGGGAAGATTTTTTGCCTTGATTTCATCTGCATTTTCGATGGGGTCTAATGCCCCGGCCGCCGCCAGCGCGTGTAGTTGGTCGTCTGCAAACGTGAATACGTCCGCGCCTTCTTCCAGCCCGCCGATTAATGCGTCTTTGCATTGGGATTCTCCCTGCACTTCAAATGTAATCTGCAAATCAGCCTCAGCCTGATAGTTTGCCTGGAAGCTCTGGATGATTTGGTTCATCAGTTCGGCGTCCTCCTCGGCGCCCCAGACTACCAGTTCTGCTTTTTTGGGTTTTGATTGTTCAAGATCTGCGTCTTTGACCGTATGGCACCCGGTCAGTGATACGCTGCACAGGATGCCGAAAAAGAATCTGTATGCATTTTTTCTCATATGTATTCCTTCCTTTATGTTCTTGTTTTTCAGCGGATAAATTATAACATGGATAGGAGTTCGTTTCAATATGGGAGTTTAGCGCAGCGTCTTTTTTTGCAGCAGCGCAGCCTTCCGGCTTCACTCAACGATCAGGTCATATGTCTTTTGAATATAATGGAGGTAGTGAATGACAGATGAGGTTTTGTAATGGCACGATGGCTTTCACGCATAAAGAGCCTTTGTTACGGCAACGGAAGCATTACATGCAGTGGGGAGGACGGTTATGGCAGGCATCTTGAGGGTTCCCGGGAACAGGCGGGCGCTGAAGACCTGAAATGTGTAAAGTTTTCTAAAATACAAGGAAAATATTTAGTTCTTGAAGAGAAGGTAGACGGCGCGAACTGCGGCGTCAGTTTTGGCAGAGACGGAAGAATGTACCTCCAAAGCCGCGGGCATTTCCTGAACGGCGGGTACGGGGAGCGCCAGTTCGATTTGTTTAAACTGTGGGCGGGATGTCCCTTATAGGGAGCTGTTAGCCAGAAACCCAAAAAGGGCGAGGAGATGATTGGGGAATTGGAGATTCCGGCATCCTCCAAAGTCATACATGACCTTTTGGCTCTGGCATCATTTTTCATATTCTTATATGGAATCAAAAAAGGAAATCTGCGTATTTTAAATTTGTTTTGGAACTTACGGTAAGCTTCCCTCATAGAATGTATAGTGAAGGGAGCGATTTTTTATGAGTATGAATGGAATTGACATCAGCAGATGGCAGGCAGGGATTAATCTGGCGGCAGTGCCATGTGAGTTTGTGGTTATAAAAGCGACAGAAGGGACTACTTACGTGAATCCGTATTGTGACCAGCATTTCCGGCAGGCAGCAGAACTTGGAAAAAAGCTGGGAGTCTATCATTTCGCTGGCGGCGGAAATGCAGTCGCGGAAGCCGAGTATTTTGTTAAAAATATTAGAGGATACATCGGGCGGGCAATGCTGGTGCTGGATTTTGAGATACAGAATATGGCGGACGGGGCGGCCTGGTCGAAACAGTGGCTTGACAGGGTTTTTGAGCTGACCAGGGTAAAACCGGTGATTTATATGAGTAATTATATGGCGAATCATCTGGATTGGAGCAGTGCGGCAAAGGCGGGATATCCGTTATGGAACGCCTATTACTATGCTTATGGGACTCCGATGGGTTATAATCCCAATGCGCCTTTGCCGGAAAGGCTTGGGGCGTGGGGGAAGGCGCTGTTGTATCAGTATACTTCCGAGGGAAGGCTTGGGGGGTATAACGGGTATCTGGATCTTGACGTATTTTATGGAAACCCTGATGATTGGGAGCATTATGTAAGAGTAAAGGAAACGGAAGACCCGACGCCGCAGCCTGACCCAACGCCGCAGCCCACAATTACCTACAGGATACAGCCCGGAGATACGCTTGGCGGTATTGCTGCCAGATATGGAACGACAGTGCCGGCGCTGGCTCAACTAAACGGGATTACGAACCCCAACCGTATCTATGCAGGGCAGGTAATAAGGATTCCTGTGGGTTCGACTCATCCGGTGGAGCCGGCTTACTATGTGGTAAGACGCGGGGATACTCTGGGCGGGATTGCAAGAAGATTCGGCACGACATACCAGAAGCTGGCGCAGCTAAACGGAATACGGAATCCCAATCTAATTTATGTGGGGCAGAGGTTACGGATCCATTAGCAGTAAGGGCATAGTGATATTTCAGGATATTGCTATGCCCTTTGTATGCGCAGACCCGTGCAGAGGAAATCTTTTCTGAGATTCGGCGGTGTTCATTCCCTAACGCACGCTTGATTTTCAGCGGACGGCCGATAACCTCTGATAAAAATGCGGAAAGGCGTTCGGGGTAAACCTCTGCATCAAAGATGTTCTGTAAGAACAATTATGTAAGCGGTATTCTCTTTCTGGTTTTATCTTTGGTAGGTGAAAAAAATCTTTCGTTCCCGAAAAATAGTTATTTCGTTCCCTATGCTTGAAAAATGAGAAAGGATTGCCGATATAATAAATGAGAACCGTTGTTGGAATTGAGGTGATGGATTTTGGATATTGCGGTAGTGGATGACGAAAGGGCGGTCAGAGAGCATATATGTGGCTTGATAAAAAAGCAGAAGCCTGTAAGCCGGATTAAATCCTACGCCACAGGGGAGGAACTGCTGGCGTCAGGAGAATGGTTCGATCTTGTTTTCCTTGACGTCCGGATGTCCGGCATGAACGGTATCGAAACAGCAAGGCGTCTGCGGGAAAAGCAGGAGAAAACGGTGCTGATATTCATTACAGGAATTAAGGAGTATGTCTTCGACGCCCTTGACCTGTATGCATTCCAATATTTGCTGAAGCCTTTGGATGAGAAGAAATTTGCAGAAGTCCTTGAACGTGCGGAGAAAGAAGCGGTCAGAAAGAAAGGAAAAAGAGAACTGTTTATAAAGGCCAGAAACCTAAGAATTGACCAGAACGATATTTTGTATATCGAGAGCCGGGGGAAGAAGGTAGAGATACACACAGTCAGGGAAAGCATAGAAATCTATGCCTCTATGGAAGAATTGAGCGGGCAGTTAGAAGAAGGATTTTACCGCTGTCACCGGGCGTATCTTGTAAATATGGCGCATATTAAAGAATACGGCAATGACAGCATCACCCTTGCGAATGGCGAAGAAGTGTATCTGGCAAAGAAGAAGTATGGTGAATTCGTGAAGGCTTATATGTGGTATTTACAGAATGGCGGTGTTTCTTGTGTTTGAGGTATTAAATATCCTTTTCCCGTTTCTCCTCTACCTGTCTCAGGGATGCTGTCTGCCGTATTTTTACGGAAACTTCCTGGAGGGGAGGATGAAGAATAAGCGTCTGAATGGCCTGGGGGCGGCAGCCATGTATGTGGGATTGAAGATGGCGCTTGAGCAGATAGAACTTTGGGAAATCTGGGATTACAGGACGGCAGTCTGGAGACTTGGGGCGGCGCTGTCCATTTTGGCTGTTCTTGCCCTCTGTTTTTATCGGGCGTTTCGTTTAATTACCGTTTTTCTTGTGGTTGCTTTTCAGGCGATTGCAGACATCAGCCGTTATGCGTCGGTTATTTTGCTTGGCGGGCTGGGGGATAGGATGCTCTATGTGTGGAACTGGTGTTTCGGACATGGCGTCATCCAGTCGGAAAATGCCTTTCGTATCGCAGTCAATACCGGTCTGATTTGCGAGTGGATTCTGGAGTATCTTGCCATTGCGCTGCTTATGTACCTGCCCCTGAAAAAAATCGTGGAAAATTTCCATGAAAAGGAGTATGCCATTCACAAGACGGAGCTTCTGTTCATTCTTACTCCAGCGGCTGTGGGCATGTTGATTTGTTTGCTGCTGCGTATCATAATTGTCACAATGGAGGATGGTTTCTCGAAAACACTGTATCAAAGATATCCGGTATTGAACATAGTGCTTCCGGCAATCCTGCTTTTGTCGCTGCTCTCTATCCTGCAAGGGGTGAAGTTGTTTCAGGACATGGTTTACTGGAACCGGGAACAAAGCGGCAGAATCATCCTTGAGAAACAGGTAGAAAGCTTAAAGGAGCATATGGAAGAGATGGAGCGGGTCTATTCCGGCATCCGCAGTATGAAACACGACATGAAGAATACGCTCTCCGTCATATGGCAGCTTTCTGCCGGGAATCAAGCTAAGGATAATGAAGAGCTTAACGCTTATTTGTCAGAGCTTAGCCGAAATTTTGATAAGCTGGAAGTCCGTTTTCAAACCGGGAATACGGTCGTGGATACCTTGCTGAATATGAAATACCATGAAGCGGTGCGGAAGATGCCAAAGTTTGGGATGGATGCAAAGCATCTGATGTTTCCGCAAGAGCTTCATATCCGAAGCTATGATATTGGCGTTATCCTTGGAAATGCCTTGGATAATGGGATAGAGGCGTGCAGGAGGATGAGCGAAAAGGATGCGCATGCAGAGGTTTTTATCCGGCTGTCCTCTTTGCAGAAAGGGAATCTTCTGATTTTGAAGGTGGAGAACAGCTTCGACGGGTGGATTGCAAGAAAGGGGCAAGATGAGTTCCCGGTGACAGGGAAGGCAGATAAAAATTCCCATGGGATAGGGCTTGCCAATATTAAGAGTACCGCAGAGAAATATCAAGGAGCAATGGATTTTCGTGTGGAGGGCAAGGTATTTATCTTGTCTGTGATGATGAAGAATGAGGGAAATTTGGAGTAACTTAAAATTTGGATGGAATAGTTTAGAAGAATCGGTTGGAGGGACGAAAATGGAGTTTGGAGTGACTGGGAAATCAAAGAGATACGGGATGGAAGGGCAGTATCAGAAGAATGAGGCGGCTGCTCATAATGCAGGTATGAGTTTTGCAGAGCTTGCAGCTGCAAAATCGAACGAGCTTTTTATGGGCGAAACTTATCAGGAACGTCTGGACAAGATAGGGGATAAAAACTCGGCAAATGCTTTTCGGGAAGCCTATGCAAAGAAAATGGCTGGCTCTGTGGATTATGTTTCAGCCGTCAGCCAATTATTCAACGCCGGAAATATAGAGGCAACGAATTTTGCAGACGGATTTTCACAGTATCATGTCATAACCCATGTGGGAAATGCGGACATTTCTCCGGCAAACTGGCAGAGGAATGATTTTCCTTTTTGGAAATATTTTCAGAAAGATACCGACGCAGACGCATTGAACGGCTGGCGTCCTACAGGCGAGAATCCACCCCAGACACGCGGGGATCTGCAGAGAAATTACGGAAGTATCGGTCCTGGACGGATAGCGATACTCATACCGGAAAAGCTTCAGCAGAAAATGGACGCCGATCCTGCTTATGCGAGACAGATTGTGGCGAAGCTCAGGCAGTGGAAGGAGGATTACGACAGGTGGGACAATACGGTGGCGGCGTCCTATGGAGGTAATGTGGCGGGGCATCAGGCGAGCAAGAGCTATGTGTTTGATTTGGATGAGAACGGAGATGTGAGGAACTGCACCGTTACCAGCTGCGGCGGGGAGCTTACCGGTCCTACGAAGGAAGAGATAGAACAGTTTGAGGCTGAGCAGTTGAGGAAGTGGAAGCTGCGCGTAAAATACATTCAGATTATGGAGGAGGGCGGAAAGCAAAAGAGACTTGAGGAACTGGATGCGCTGCGTTACTTTCAGAACCAGCTTGTGAGGCAGGATAGGCCGGGGATATAAGCAATCAAGGAAAGGTGGTGAGGATGAGGCGAAGGCGAAACGAAAAAGGTTGTCTGATATTTTGGGATAGATGCCCGGACTTATGTAAGAGGGCAGGAGGCAGCCCCGACTGACAGAGGGGCTGCCGTTTTTTGGGAACCTCTATTTTGCTATAGCAGATATCCGGCAAGTTTACTTCCTTATAACTGGAAACACTTGATTTTTCTGTATTTTCGCGTAAAATAGGGATAAGAAAATTTGAAGGAGCGGCATGTTGCTTTCCGTATGTAAAACTTTTCTGTCACACACTTGGAATTTTGCCGTCTAACCTTATATACCTTAATGGACGAAGTCCACCCGCCCCGCCAAGGGGCATGCATTATGGTGTGCCCTTGGGTATACCCATGAGGCATCCTGCTATCGTCCTTGTGGGTAGACGGACAGATGGGTAGGAATACTCTGATTTGGAGCACATCAGGGATTTTGGCACATTGTTCCGTATATAAACAGGTGCTCCGGAAAAGAGGAGATTATGAGTAAATCGACAAATGAAGAATTGATGGCATTGATTGAAAAGGCTGTGGCAGGGGACAAAAAGTCTCTCGAAACGGTACTGTCAAGTGTGCAGGAGTTGGTCTTCAACCTTTCCCTGCGGATGCTGGGGACATTCCCGGATGCTGAGGATGCGTCTCAGGATATCCTCATTAAGGTTATGACCCACCTGTCGTCCTACAAAGGAGAAAGCGCTTTTTCCACCTGGGTATTCCGCATTGCAGCGAACCACCTCAAAGACTACAAAAAGCATATGTTTGCGAAGTTCCCGCTTAGTTTCGAGTTTTACGGAGACGACATAGAACATGCGGACATCCGAAACGTGCCGGATTTGACCCAGGATGTGGAAAAATCGATTTTGGCGGAGGAATTGAAACTGTCATGCACGAATGTCATGCTGCAATGTTTGGACGCCGAGAGCCGGTGTATTTTCATTTTAGGAACTATGTTCAAAATAGACAGCCGGATTGCCGGGGATATCCTTGGGATTACTCCGGAGGCATACAGGCAGAGGCTGGTGAGGGTACGGCGGAAGATGGCAGATTTCCTTTCCGAATACTGCGGCGAATACGGAAAGGGGAAATGCAGGTGTGCGGACAGGGTAAACTACGCAATCCTAAGCCACAGGCTCACGCCCAATCAGTTGTGTTTCACAGAGGCTGCGGCATTAGGGCAGACTGCGCTCAAGGTTAAGGAGGCTATGGAAGAAATCGACGATTTATCTCAGGCATTTTCGTTCTGTAAGGCTTATGAGCCGCCGGAGAGACTGAAAAAATTCGTGGAAGAGTTCCTTAATGGTACATCTTATTCTGTGGTGACGAATGCGTAAGGAGGAAGAAAGATGAATACACAGTTGATTTTGGATTATCTCACAGATTTGGGCAAAAATAATGAACGGGAATGGTATCATGCGCATAAGGCAGAATATAAGGAAGCCAATGCAGAATTTGAATTGTTGCTTAAAGAACTTATTTTGCGGATTGGAGAGTTTGACAAAAGCGTTCTCCATAATGAGCCTAAGGAGCTTACCTTTAAGCTGGTGAGGGATACGCGGTTTAGCCATGATAAGTCGCCTTATAACCCGGCGTTCCGCGCTCATATTTCCTCCAAAGGGAAACTGCCGGTTCCTGTGGGGTATTACCTGATGATAAAGCCGGATGGGCAGTCGTTTTTGGGCGGCGGGCTTTTTGCGGATATGTTCAAGGATGCGACGGCGATGGTGCGGGATTTTATTGCGGCGAACGGCAGGGAGTGGGAGGAGATTCTGAACGAACCTGATTTTAAGGAGAATTTTACCGTACAGGGAACGGCGCTCAAAAGGGTTCCTGCCGGATATGGACAGGAGCATCCTCAGGCAGAATTCCTGAAATTCAAAAGCTGGTATCTGGAATATCCGGTTGCCGACGCTGAATTTGGAGACGGGGAAGCATTTCTTGGCCATGCGGCCCGGATGTTTCGGATTATGAAACCATTCAATGATTTCCTGAACCGGGCGCTTGCGGACTTCCGGATGCCGGAGAGAAAGTAAAAGAGTTGTGCAGGCCGGTAACGTTTCATCAGATTGACGGGGAGGTGCAGGAATCTGCGCCTCCCTGCTTATTTTTTGATTTCTTTATACTTTCCTTATAATTTTGCCTTATTCTTATCTTGTAGTCCATTGATAGAGCGTGAATATGCTGTCAGGTATCCGGCCAGACAGCATATTCACAGACAGGAAACAGGAGGAAAGGTCCATGAATCAAAACATCTTAGAGACAAAGTGTCTCACAAAATCATTCCGTAATCATAACGCCGTTAATCAGATTTCACTTGCAGTGCCAAAGAACCAAGTATATGGACTTCTTGGCCCCAACGGCGCAGGAAAATCTACACTGTTAAAAATGATGACAGGAATCCTGCGTCCTACAGACGGGCAGATAATCTTTGACGGTCATGTATGGAGCAGGAAAGACCTTGCGGATATTGGCGCCTTGGTGGAGACGCCGCCCATATATGAGAACCTGACGGCATGGGAGAACTTGAAAGTACGTGGCCTGATGCTTGGCATACCGGATGGAAGAATCCGAGAAGTACTGGAATTGGTGGATTTAGAAGACACAGGGAAGAAAAAGGCAGGTACATTTTCTTTGGGAATGAAACAGAGGCTTGGAATTGGAATTGCACTTTTTTCCAGACCAAAGCTCTTGGTGCTTGACGAACCGACCAACGGGCTAGACCCCATCGGCATTCAGGAGCTTCGCGAAATGATCCGCAAATTCCCGGAAGAGGGAATCACAGTCATTGTCTCCAGCCATATTCTCAGCGAGATTGCCCAGACAGCCGACCATATTGGGATCATCGTAAACGGCGAACTTGGATACCAGGGCGGGATGCCAGAGCCAGACCGTCTGGAAAAATTATTCATGGAGATTGCGGCAAAGAAGAGCATTTCTTTAGAAGCGTCAGGAAGAAGACAGAAGGAGGCGAGATAAATGCGGAAATATTTTCTTGCGGAAAGGATGAAGAACCGTCATACTTCTACGGGAAAACTGCCGGTTTTCATGCCGATGATTTCCATCATTCTTGCGGCATGGCTTACGGGGGATTATTTTACGATTAGCAGTTATAACTGGTGGTATATGATACTGCTTCCGGGGATGCTCTCGCTGGTTTGTTCCGCTGTCGGAAACCGGGATAAGAAAATGGAAAACCGCGGGATACAGACGCTCCCGGTAAAAATCAGCTCAGTCTGGGACGGAAAGATATTGTATGGTATCCAATGTTTGGGGATCTCGCTGCTTGTGTTCTTAGGCGCAGCGTTATTCACAGGTAACGGGCTTGGGCAGATTGCAGGGCAGGTATTTTGCATCCGGCCGAAGGCAGGGGAGCAGTTTTTGGCGGTAGTGGTCTTATTTGTGACTTCGCTGTGGCAAGTGCCGTTCTGCCTGTTCTTACAACAGCTCATAGGTACGATTCCCATGATACTGCTCCATATGGGAAGTTATATCCTGATTTCGGCGGAGCTGTCGCTTCATTCCTTCTTTATGTCGCTGCCGGGAGGGATTACGGCAAGGCTGATGTGTATGATTTTAAAAGTACTTCCAAATGGACTGGCGGCAGAACCAGGCAGCCAGACGTTTACACCGGAATTGTTGGATTTTAGAGGATTGCCGATAGGAATCGCTGCCTCTGTCTTCTGGTTTTTGACATTCTGGCTGGTGGGCCGTAAGTGGTATGAGAGGAAGGAGGGACAGTAAAAGATATGTTTTCGGATGAGAAAAAGAAAAGAGAGTTATACCGAAATATACAAGGAGAGCTGTGGAAAATGCGCCATACGTGGATTCCTGTGCTGCACATCCTGATTCCTGTTCTGGGGATTCTGGTATTTCTTTACTATTATTCTTTTGCAGCATGGAGTGACGAGGGGAAGATATCAGGATATATACAGGTACTGTCCATCGCATTTCCTCTGATTATAAGCGGAATCTGCTCGATGTCCGTGGAGATGGAGGAAAAGGGGCATTTCCAGACATTTCTTGGAGTGGCGGTGAACCGGAGGAATCCGCTTCTTGCAAAATGGATCGTGTTGTCAGGTATGGGATTTGCGGCAATTCTTCTGGCGGTCCTTGGATTTGCCGGAGGATTTCGGGCGCTGTCAGGGAAGGCGGCGCTGTCGGCGGGACAGTACTTGGCCCTGGCGTGCGTGCTCTGGATGGAAGGTGCGGACTTGTACCTGCTTCACCTGTTTTTGAACCTTGAATTTTCAAAAAGTATTTCTCTGTGTGTGGGAACGTCGGAACTGGTGATTTCCGCGCTGCTCCTCACCGGGCTTGGGGAGGGACGGTGGCAGTATTTTCCCTGTACATGGGGTGGCAGATGGGGCGGATATCTGTTACAATATTGGATGGGAAATGGAGCGTCGTCAGCAGAATATATGACGAAAAGCCTGATGATTGGCGCGGCAGTCTCGCTTCTGTTGTGGTGCGGGATTCTCCTGTGGTTTCCTTCCTATGAAGGAAGGCAGAGTAAGGATTGATTTAGGAGGAAAGGTCAGTTGACCGGGAAGCAGCGATATGACGAAGATATTGGCAGTAGATGATGATGTGCAGATCTTGAAACTAATCCGAAACGCACTGGCAAAAGAAGGTTACGAGGTGACGGTGCAAAGTGACCCGCTGGAACTAAAGAAAATGAAGCTTACGGATTACCAGCTAATCCTTTTGGACGTCATGATGCCAAAGGTGGATGGATTTACGTTGTGTGAGGAGATTCGGGGCAAGGTGGACTGCCCGATTTTGTTCCTGACGGCGAAGACGAAAGAGGCGGATATCATGAGGGGGCTTGGAATCGGCGGGGATGATTACATCACCAAGCCCTTTGGAATCGGCGAATTACGCGCTCGGGTGAAGGCGCATCTGCGAAGAGAGACAAGAGAGAAAAAGCATGTGGTGTCGGTAAATGGCGTCCGGTTCTATTTGAAGGAGAAGAAGGCATACTATAGCGGGAAAGAGCTTGGGCTTACCAAGAGCGAGTATGCTATCTGTGAATACCTTGCGCTGAACCGCGGGCAGGTATTTTCAAAAGACAGAATCTATGAGCATGTATTTGGGTATGAGAAAGAAAGCGACAATTCTGTGATTACGGAACACGTCAAGAATATCCGGGCAAAAGGCAAGAAGGCTGGCTTTGAACCTATTGAGACGGTGTGGGGGATTGGATATCGATGGAGGTAAAGGGCAGACAGAAAACAATTTCATCGGTGTTTTTCAGATATGCCTGTTTCTACACCGCAGGCGTATTGTTCTGGATGTTTCTGGTGTTCGTCGTTTGGTATGTGCTGGATTTAACAGGCGAAGTCCTCCCGGCGAACCATATGGAGACGCGGCTTAGTGAATCAGCAGAGGAGATATGCAAAGCCCCTAAGGTTACGGAAGACCTATTGCCGGAGGGGTGCGGATATGGGGTATACCAATCGGACGGAAAATGGCTGTATGGGACATTTTCCGGAGAAGAAATAGAGCAGGCATGGGAACACTTTAGAAAGAACAGCATTTATGCCCGTAAAAGAGGGTATTACCGGTTTTTGTCCCGTGATTCAGGGGAGATATGTATTGTAAAGTATGAGATTGCGACAAGGTTCCGGAACGGATTTCTGGGGAAATATCTGCCGAGCCCGGAGATTCTCTTGATTCTGAGCTTTCTTGCGCTATTCCTCGTCCATACGGTTTTGACGTCCCGCCATTTTGGAAGATATATGAAAAAAAGGCTGCTCGTCTTGAATGAGACTACGGCAAGGATACGGGATGAGGATTTGGAATTTGAGGAAGAACATTCTGAAATAAAGGAAGTAGAGGATGTCTTAACTTCTCTGAACCAGATGAAGGAGGCGCTAAAAGAGTCGCTCTATCGGCAGTGGAATCTGGAAAAGGGCAGGGAAGAGCAGATTGCGGCGCTTGCCCATGATATCAAGACGCCCCTTACGGTCATCCGGGGCAATGCGGAGCTGCTTGCGGAAGGAAATCTAGGGGAAGAAGAGCGGGAATATGACTTGGATATCCTGCAAAGTGTGTCTATGATGGAAGAATATCTGGCAATATTGAATGGAATTTTGGCAGAAGAGGGGCAAAAAGGAACATCTGATGTGAATGAGGCGCAGATTTCTTGTTTAAGCCTTGCTGAGTTATTTACGGAACAGGCAAGGCTTCTTGGGGCTGCAAGGCAGTTTGGGATTGTTTTTTACAGAAAGGATTTGTATGGAGAAGTTTTGTGTAATAAAAACCAGCTTCTGCGGGCATTTCAGAATATTTTAAGTAATGCCATGGACTATAGCCCTAAGGACGGCGAGATCGAGGTTTTGCTGGAAATGAAAGCGGAGGGTGGAAAAGAGTATTTTACAGTCACCGTTGAAGACCAAGGGACAGGATTTTCGGCACAGGATATCAGACACGCCACAGAGCGGTTCTATCAAGGCGATCAGAGCAGGAGCAGTAAGCTTCATCATGGGATTGGACTCCATACCGCCAAAAGATTTGTGGAAGCACAGGGAGGGGAGCTGGTGATCGGAAATGCGGGAACTCATGGAGGGAGGGTAACGATGTTGATATTAAGTTTACCCTGCTAGTGTGCTGTCTGGCGAAACTCCGTAGGATATTCTTAGAATTAATGGTACAAAATATTGTACAGAATATTGACAATAACATTTAGGCTGTATATACTATAGGCAGAGGAGTGTGATGGATTATGATTGCAACGAATTTTTCTAATGTAAGGAATCATTTTAAAGAAGTATGTGACAGGGTTGTACAAGAGTCTGATATTGCAATTATCACGAGGAAAAATGATGAAAACGTTGTTCTGATGTCACAGGCGCAGTATGATAATTTGATGGAAAACCTTTATATCAGAGAGAGTAAGGCAAATTATCAATGGCTGAAAGAATCGATTCAACAGGCGGAGGCAGGGAAACTTGTCAGATTTGAAGTGGGGGATTAAGGATGAATGTATCTTTCACTCCCAATGCATGGGAAGATTACCTCTATTGGCAGAAGACAGATAAACGGATTTCTAAAAGAATCAACG
>OFGQ01000480.1_pt1 | contig 32786 bp, 30 predicted proteins | sample 1521791 | NCBI WGS metagenome assembly OFGQ01 (sample SAMEA3504116, study PRJEB24116) | mouse gut metagenome | biome: mouse gut; feature: mouse-associated habitat; material: faeces | place: Denmark | collected 2011 | reverse complement strand
AATATTCCAAAAACTTTAAAAGCCTTTTCGCTTCATAATATTCCGGCTCCCCTTTTTCGATCCCGAACAGCAGGGGTTCCGCATATTGCTTTAACACCGCCAGTTCATAAATCAATACGGAATTGAACATCGCGTCCGCGCTTTCCTGGAACGGGAAAATATATTCCTCTTCCCCCTTCCTCACCGAAGCCCACATCTCAATCGTCCGCTTCGCCGATGTCCCCCTCGTCCGCGCGTCCCTTACCATGCGGCGCAGGAGCCGTCCGTCGGTGGTCGGAATCCGATTATGGTCGTCGATATTAATGCTCGTCAGCGCACTGATATAAATTTTATACTTGCTTTCGTTCGGAAGCGCATAAGACATCGCATCGTTCAGCCCGTGGATGCCCTCGATCACAAGCACGTCCTCCGGCCCTAATGTCTTATAATCCCCCTTGTATTCCCTCTTCCCGGTCTTGAAATTAAAGCTGGGAAGCTCAACGGTCTTTCCTGAGAGCAGATCGAGCATATCCCTATTAAATTGCTCCACATCGATCGCTTCCAGGCATTCAAAATTATAATCCCCTTTTTCATCCCTGGGCGTATCTTCCCTGTTCACAAAATAATTGTCCAGCGCAATCGGATGGGGGGACAGCCCATATGTGCGCAGCTGTATCGACAGCCTGTGGGAAAATGTAGTTTTTCCCGAAGAAGACGGACCCGCGATCATCACGAATTTGACGCCTTTCCGCTCCACGATCTCCCGCGCGATCTCGCCGATCCTTCTCTCCTGGAGCGCCTCCTGCACAAGAATCAGGTCATTGATATTCCCCCGGCAGATCTGGTCGTTCAAATCGCCCACCGTGCCGACATTGACCATATTCCCCCAGTCATCGGACTGCCTCAGCGTTTCAAACAATTTTTTCCTCGGCTCCATCTGCGGCAGCTCTTCCGGCCGCTTCGGATCCGGGAGCAGCAGCATCAAGCCGTCTTCATAGGCAAATACCTGGAAGTATTTGATATATCCCGTACTCGGCAGCATATAGCCATAATAATAATCATAATATCCGTCCAGACAGTAAACATTCACATAAGAACTCCGTCTATAACGGAACAGCTTTTCTTTCTCCTTCATATTCTGGCTGCGGAAAATCTCCACCGCCTCGCTGATGGGATAAGATTTTTTCACATAAGGCAGATCGGCTTCCACCAATTCCCGCATCCGCTCATTCAGCCTGTCGATAAACTCCGGCTCCAGTTTTATCTTTCCCTTTACGCTGCAATAATATCCCGAACCGATGGCAAACTCCACCTTCACCTTCTCCAAGCTGCCCTCTTCCGCCACATCTTGCAAAGCCTTGATCATCAGCATGATCGCCGTCCTTACATAAGATTTATGCCCCACGGGATCACTGATCGTAAAAAAGGAAACCTCGCAGTCTTTCTTCACCTTTTTAAACAACTCCCGAATCTTCCCGTTCACTGTCACCAGCGCGATCCTGTTCTTATACTTTTCCTGATATTCCTCGACGATCGTTTCATAAGTCGTGCCTTCTTCGTACTCCTTTTTTACGCCGTCGATCGTTACTGTCACCATATGCCGCCTCCTGTTTTACATGTTCTCCATCTGCGTTTTCCAACAGACATAGAAATTCTCTTTACGCCAGCCAAAACGGATTCCCCTCCTTCGCCGCAAAAACGGCGATCTGCGGGAATTCCCTTTCAATATACTCCATCATATAAGGAACAAAGATCTTCTCCAGCCCGTAATGCCCCGCATCGATAATGGCCAGCCCCTGCGCCACCGCATCCAGCCCTTCGTGATGCTCGATATCCCCGGTAATCAATACTTCGGCTCCGGCTTCCACCGCCGGGCGTATCATGGATTTACCCGATCCCGGCGATACTGCCGCGCATTCCACCGCCATATCCCTTTCCCCGTAAACTTTCACGCTCTCCAAATGGAAAATATCCTTCACATAAGAGGCGCATTCTTCCAACGTCATCACCTGGGGCAGCTTTCCATATCTGCCAATCCCCTCTTTGGCAATCTCATCCTCATAAGTCACTTGCAAGACCTGTCTTTCTTTTAGCCGAATCTCGTCCGCCGCCGCGTCTGCCATCCCCATTACATCAAAATTCGTATGCATCGCATAATAACTGATGTCATTCTGTATCAGCTTTACCACGCGCCTTCCGATAAAGTCATCCGTATTGATCTTTTTCATGGCAGAAAAAATGAGCGGGTGATGGGTCAGAAGCATATCCGCCCCTTTCCTCACCGCCTCTTCCACAACCGCGTCTGTAGCATCCAAAGCAATGCATATCTTTCCCACTTCTTTATCCCGGCGGCCTGCCAGCAGCCCTACGTTATCCCAGCTTTCTGCAAACACCGGGGCGCATAACTGTTCCAGGCTTTCTATCACCGCGCCGCATTCCACGCTCTTTTTATTTTCCATACAAATGCCCTTGCCTTTCTTTACTGGTAACAGGAAAGCGCCGCCTCTATCCCGCGTATCCTGTCCGCGATCTCGGTCTGCCGTTCCTGCGTTTCCCTGCCGTTTCCGCGAAGGTTCTCCATAATCTGCATGCAAAGGCTGTATTCCCTCCGCAGATAATCCTCCAATACCCTATCCTTTTTTTTCAGCAAAACAGGCCCGTATTTATCCTCGATTTGCTGCCATCCAGCGTCTTCTCGTTCCCCGCTTTGCTTTTTGCCGCCCGCCCCCGGCAACGCCTTTATGGCCTTTACAGCTTTTATGATCGGATAATATTTCCCCTCTTCCAAAACCATATTTTCATCCACGATGGAATATCCCTCTTCCCGCAGATATTCCCTTACCATCCTTATTTCCGACTGGGGCTGCAGGATGGCTTCCCGCATCTGCCGGATCTTCTCCTTCCCCTCTTCCATAATCCGCCGCATCAGCCTTCCGCCCATACCGGCGCAAACAAGGGTATCTGCTTCGCCCGCAGAAAGAGCCGCCACTCCGTCGGACAACCGAGTCTCTATGTAGCCTTCCAAACCATATTCCCTCACATGCTCCCCGGCTGCCCGCAGCGGCCCCTCGTTCACATCCATTGCTATCGCCCTGGGGCTGATCCCTCTTTGAACCAGATAAATAGATACGAAACCGTGGTCGCAGCCTACGTCGCACACGGTATTTCCCTCCGTCACCATTCCTGCTACCGCCCGCAGCCGCCTGGAAAGCTTTACGTCCTTATTTCCTTCTCTCATCAATCCAGATAGTCCTTCAGCTTGCGGCTTCTGCTGGGATGGCGGAGCTTGCGCAGCGCCTTCGCTTCGATTTGGCGGATACGCTCACGGGTTACATTGAATTCTTTTCCTACTTCCTCCAAAGTCCTCGCGCGCCCGTCATCCAGCCCGAAGCGGAGCCTTAATACCTTCTGCTCCCGTTCCGTCAGCGTACCGAGTACCTCCACCAGCTGCTCCTTTAATAAGGTAAAAGCCGCCGCATCCGCCGGCACCGGCACATTATCGTCCTGTATAAAATCGCCGAGATGGCTGTCCTCTTCTTCGCCGATCGGCGTCTCCAAAGAAACAGGCTCCTGGGAAATCTTCAATATTTCCCTCACCCTGTCCACAGGCATATTCATCTCTTCCGCGATTTCTTCCGGGGTAGGTTCCCTCCCAAGTTCCTGCAGCAGCTGTCTGCTGACACGGATCAGCTTATTGATTGTCTCCACCATATGCACGGGAATACGGATCGTCCTCGCCTGATCCGCGATCGCCCTCGTGATCGCCTGGCGGATCCACCAAGTCGCATAAGTGGAAAATTTATATCCCTTCCGATAATCGAATTTTTCCACAGCTTTAATAAGGCCAAGGTTCCCCTCCTGGATCAGGTCAAGGAAAAGCATGCCTCTGCCCACATATCTTTTCGCGATGCTGACAACCAGACGCAGATTGGCCTCCGCAAGGCGCTTTTTCGCATCCTCGTCGCCCATCTCCATCTTCTTTGCCAGTTCGATTTCTTCCTCCGCGCTGAGAAGAGGAACCTTTCCGATCTCTTTCAAATACATCCTGACCGGATCCTCAATGCTGATGCCGTCCGGCACGGACAAGTCAATGTTTTCCACATCCACCTCGTCCTCTTCCGTCAGGATGATCTCCTCGTCATCCACATCGTCCTCCTCCGTAATGCGGAGTACATCCACGTTATTCTGTTCTAATGTTTCCAATATCCGATCGAACTGCTCTTCCTCCAAAGTCATATCATTGAAGAAATCGCTGATCTCCTGATACTCTAAAACATTCTTCTTCTTTTTCGCAGCGTTCAGAAGCTCTTTTAAACGCTCCTCAAACTTTGCTTGTGTGTTTTCATCCATTTTTTGGTTCCATCCTTCCTCATGTAGTCATAGTATGATCATTCATCCAGAGAAATATGCGTTTTGCTAAGTTCTTCCAGCGCTTTTTTTCCTGCAATTACCTTATTCAGAGCATCCACATCCGCTCCCATTCTCTCGGAATAGTATTCATAACTGTTTCTCTTTACCGTATATATAATATCATGCAGAGCCTTTTCCCTCTCCTTTTTCGTTTCCAGCTCTTCCAGCTTCGTATTAAAAAGCGCCGCTACTTCCCGTTGTTCCTCTTCGTCTTCAAAGAGGCTGACCAGCGCCGCCGGATTGAATTCCCCTTTCGAAAGCCCTTCGAACAGCCTGTCCGCTACCTTTCGGTACAATTCATCCGTAAAATCTTCCGCATTGACATATTTCGCTATTTCAGGATATATCCCCGGCTCATCCGTCACCCATGTAATCAACAGCCGCTGGGCTTTTTTCCGGTTTTCCTCCGGCGTGTTTTTCTTCTCCGCCCGCCCCGATTTCGGACGCACGATAGGGCTTGCCAGCCCGGTCTGCGCCGCATAAGAGGCTACCAGCTTTCGCAGATTTTCAAAACCGATATGGTATTTTTCAGCCACTGCCTCCAAATAATTCTCCCGTTCCACCTCTTCCGAAAATCCGCAAAGTTTTCTGGCAATTTCCCGGTGGAACTTGGTCTTGGCCTCCGGATCCTTTAAATCATATTCCCGCTCCAGCATACGCAGTTCAAAGAAAAAGCTGTTTTCCGCCCCTTCTATCCTCTTCCGAAACTCTTCTGCCCCCCGGTTTTTCACGAATTCGTCCGGATCTTTATAGGGTTCCATATTAATAACCTTTCCGCTCAGCCCCGCTTCCTTCAATATGCCGATCGCCCGCAAAGCGGCGTTTGTCCCCGCCCCGTCGCTGTCGTAAGCGAGCAGGACCTCCTTCACATACCGTTTGGCCAGATTCGCCTGCCCTATGGTAAACGCCGTCCCAAGGGATGCCGCCGCCTGGGTAAATCCGGCCTGGTGCATCGCGATCACATCCATATAGCCTTCGCAGAGGATGAGGCTGCTTTGCCTCGATGTCCTTGCAAAATTCAATCCGTACAGATTACGACTTTTATCAAATATCATCGTTTCCGGGGAATTCAGGTATTTCGGCTTGCCGTCGCCCATCACCCGCCCGCCGAAACCAATCACCCGGTGGTTGATATCCTGGATGGGAAACATAACCCGGTTCCAGAACTTATCATGAAACCCAAATTTTTCATCGAATGCCGCCACGCCCGCTTCCTGTATCAGCTCATCCCCATAGCCTTTGGAGCGGAGATACTGCACCAGATCATTGCTGGATACAGCGGCAAAGCCGAGGCCGAATTTTTTCATCGTTTCTTCGCTAAGCCCCCGTTCTGCCAGATAACGGTACCCCTTCTCTCCCCGTTCGGACCGAAGCTGGTAATAAAAATATCTGGCGGCTTCCTTATTGATCTCCAGCAGTCTTCCCTTGCGGCTCTCCTTCTTTTTCACCTCTTCGGAATACTCGATCTCCGGCAGATTCACCCCTGCCCTGTCCGCCAGAAGCTTCACCGCTTCCGGGAACGAATAATTCTCATATTCCATAATAAAAGTAAAAACATTTCCGCCAGCCCCGCAGCCAAAACAGTAATACATCTGCTTGCTGCCTGAGACCGAAAAAGAAGGCGACTTCTCATTATGAAAAGGACAAAGCCCAAAATGATTTGCCCCTTTCTTCTGCAGCCTCACATAACCGGAAATCACATCCACAATATCATTCTTCATCCGTACTTCTTCCACAATCTCATCCGGATAATACATCCCATCCCCCTCTATCGTCTCCTATCGGCATAATCTTTGGAAGAAGCGCCCCGCGCTTCTTCCGGAAATAGCATAGCTATTCTTAGGCCGCGTCCCCTGCGGCCTTAGAATAACTCTATTTCCTAGTAGTGCCAAGACTTCGGTATAAACAATTCCTCATATTTTGCAATAGCAAACCGATCCGACATCGCGCCGACATAATCGCACACGATGATCTCCGGCGCTTCCCCGTATCGATCCATTCTTTCCTTCAAACGTTCCGGCAGCCTCCCAAAATGCCGGAAATAATATTCATAGAGGGATTTCATCAGCGTTTCCGCTTTCTCCTCTTCTTTTTTCGCCGCCTTGTTCTGGTATACCCGCTCGAACATAAAGCCCCTCAGCTTCCGCATCGCCTCTTCCACAGCGGGCGACATGCAGATCTCGTTCTTCTCATAGCTGTACGTCACCAGATCATGGATGAAATGATCGAGCCTTTCCCCTGTGGTAAAGCCGATCACTTCCCCGATCTCCCTTGGCACATCGGATTCCTGCAGGATCCCTCCCCGTATCGCATCATCCATATCGTGGTGGATATAAGCGATCTTATCCGAATAGCGTACGATCTTTCCCTCCAGCGTGTAAGGCATTCCCTTTGTCTGGTGATTCCGTATTCCGTCCCTGGCTTCCTGGGTCAGATTCAGCCCCTGTCCGTCTTTTTCCAGCACATCCACCGTCCGCACGCTTTGTTCGCTATGGCAGAAGCCGTAAGGGCATACTTCATTCAAGGCCCTCTCCCCGGCATGTCCGAACGGCGTATGGCCCAGGTCATGTCCAAGAGCAATCGCCTCCACCAAATCCTCGTTCAGCCTGAGCGCTTTCGCGATCGTCCTGGCATTCTGGGAAACTTCCAGGGTATGCGTCAGCCTCGTCCGATAATGGTCGCCCTCCGGAGTCAGGAAGACCTGCGTTTTATCCTTCAGCCTGCGGAATGACTTGCTATGTAGTATCCGATCCCGATCCCTCTGATAAACCGGACGGATATCGCATTGTTCCTCTTCCCTTAACCGTCCTTTGGAATCCATGCTCAAAGAAGCGTACGGGCTTAAATACTCCTTCTCCCATTGCTCCAGCTTTTCACGAATCAACATTCCCAAAGCAGAACCTCCTTCCTTACAATTACAATATTCGGCGTTCCATCGGAAAATCCTTTTTTTATTTCAAAATTATTCATTTTCAGCGGCATATAGTATAGATAAATTCCGCGTTTTTATCCATCGCCTCATAGGCCGTTTTAAACGGAGACATCTGGAATACATGCCACATGCCCTCAAAAATGTCCATCCTCACAGGTACGTTTGCCTTGATCATCTTTTTATGAAGCATGACGGAATCCTCCAAAAGCACTTCGTTGCTCCCCACCTGGATATAAGTGGAGGGGAAATCGATAAAATCACCAAAAATAGGGGAAATCAAAGGATTCTCCAGTTCCTGCCCCTCCGCATAATTATGAACCATCTCGCCGATATATCCCTCATCCAATACCGGATCCACTTCCTTCTTCGTCTGGTAAGACTTCCCGGACGCGGTCAGATCCGTCCATGGCGACATCAGCACCAGCCCCCTGGGCAGCAGTCTGTTCTCGCTCTTCAATTTATGCACCAGCGCCAGGGCCAGATTCCCTCCTGCCGAATCTCCAGCCACCATGACATCCCTCGCCCCATAGCCAAGCAGCATCAGGTAATTCCATGCTTTCATCGCATCCTCCAGCGCGGCCGGATAGGGATGCTCCGGCGCAAGCCGGTAATCAAAGCAGAGGACATCCATGGAAGTAGATATCGCCAGTTTTGTCGTCAGCGTCCTCGCATATAAACTGCTTCCTGTGGAGTACCCGCCCCCATGGCAGTAGAGGATCACATATTTTTTCATATGCGCCCTGTTGACCGAGATCCATTCCGCATAAATGTCTTCAATCACCATTTCACGGACCAGCATATCCCGGCTGTTTCCAAGCAGGGCTCCGAAATGGTCCTGCGACTGCCTGTGCTTTTCAATATCCGTATTTTCCACTACACTGTGTACCTTTTTTATCAGATTCATCAGATTCATATTTCTTTTTTCTGTCATCGCCATAAGAATAACCCTTTCTTTATCCGTTATTTTTTTAATTTTACCACATAATCCGCAAACTGTGGTATACTCTAAAATAAAAAGAGCCGGATATACGGCCGGCTTTTCAAAAAAGAGGATTTTCTATGGCGATCAGCAAAAAAAGCAATAAAAAAATATGGTATAAACTGGACTTGTCAGCCATCGTTTATCCCACCCTGCAGCGCAAGGACTTTTCCTCCGTCTATCGGCTTTCCGTTGTTCTGAAGGAAACCATAGACCCGGATATCCTTCAAAAGGCAGTAGACATCGCCCTGCGGCGTTTCCCCACCTATAAGGTGGCCATCCGCAAGGGGCTTTTCTGGCGCTATCTGGAAAGCAACGAAAGGCCCGGCCCCTTTGTCCAGCCGGATATTAAAAACCCTTGTATGCCCATGCCTTTCAAGGCGAATAACCGTTATCTCATCCGCATTTATTACCACGAATGCCGGATCGCGTTAGAAGCGCACCACAGCCTGGGCGACGGTTCCGGCGGCATGTATGTATTGCAGACGATTACTGCCGTATACCTGAGGCTGTTAGGCCATTCCATTTCCGCCGGCGGCTTTGTGCTTGACGTGGACAGCCCTCCCGACCCGGAGGAACTGGAGGATGCGTATATGCGCTATGCCAACGCCCAGGTTCGCCCTCCCCGGCCCGGCGAAAAAGCCTATCGGGTCAGAGGCACAAAAGAACCTTTTTATACCCTGAATATTATTGACGGCATCATGTCCGTCAAACAGGTCATGGGCGTAGCCGCAAAATATAATGCGACCATCACGGAATACCTGAATTCCGTTCTGCTTTATGCGCTCCTGCAAAAGCAATCCCACGACTGGCATCCGAAGCTGCGTCCCGTGAAAATAGCGATGCCTGTCAACTTAAGGCGTTTTTTCCCTTCCAAAACCTTGCGTAATTTTATTACCATGGTATATCCTTCCATTGATCCGAGGCTTGGGGAATATACCTTTGATGAAATCGTCATCCATGTACGGAATTATATGCGTTATTATATTAATGAAAAATTCCTCCGGGGCGATATTACTACCAACGCCTCCACCCAGAGAAATCCTTTGATACGCGTCGTTCCGCTTTTTATCAAGGATTACACGGTCCGCCTTTTCTATACGAAAGTGCAGGATCGGAACTCCTCTGCCGGATTGACGAATATGGGAGCCTTAAAAACGCCGGAAGACATGAAGCCTTACATCGAACGATTCGACATCTATATGGGACAGCCTTTTTCCTCAAGAACCAACTGCGCCATTGTCAGCTTTGACGATACCCTTACCATTAATTTTGCCAGCAGCATCATAGAAGCAGACGTGGAACGGTATTTCTTCCGCAAGCTGGTGCAGGACGGCATCCATGTAAAAATAGAAAGCAACCGCTAGAAAGGAACGTGAATCAAATGTCATATTGTGTAAACTGCGGGGTTGAACTGGATTCTTCCCTGCCATCCTGTCCCCTCTGTAATACCCCGGTCATCCATCCCGGCCAGCTGCGGCAGGCTTCCCCCTATCCTCTGGAAAGAGGACAGGTTGAAACAGTAAAAAGAAAAGATCTTGGCATTCTTTTAACGATCGTGCTGTCAGCGACTTCCATCGGCTGTGCGCTCCTGAACTTATTTGTTTTCAACAACAGCTTGTGGTCACTGCTCATTATCGGCATCTGCATCATCCTGTTTGTGCTGTCGATCCCTGCCGTGATCTATACGAAGCAGCCCATTTATCTGTCGCTCCTTCTGGACGGCGTCGCCATCGGCGCCTATCTGTATATGATCACTTATCTGACTGCGTCAGACCGGTGGTTCTGGCAGCTCGCCGTGCCGATTGTAGCACTGGCGACTCTGCTGGCGGAGATACTCGCTCTCTGCATTCGGAAACTGCCCGTTTCCATCATCGCTACAGCCCTTTACATTTTTGCGGAAGCGGCCGTCCTCTGCATCGGTATCGAGCTGTTTATCGACCGCTACCTCGGCAAACCCCTTTCCCCGTCCTGGTCTGCCATCGTCCTTACCGTCTGCGGGATCATCGTCATCGCGCTCATTACCCTGCTTTCCAAAAGGAGGCTCCGGGATGCGGTGCGGCGCAGGCTGCATTTTTAGAACGGATAGGAATTCAAAAAGACGATACAGCCCTCGCAATTCGGACTATACCGCCTAATCTAAAATCACTTTTGATGCTTCCGCTCCGCATCTTCAATGCTGTTGTATCCATAAAACTTCGTTTCGTTTTCGATAATCTGTTTTTCCAGATTGATGCCGTTCCCATAGGCTTCTTTTACCTGTTTCAAAATCAGCTCCACCGTTCGGTCCGAATAAGTCAGCAGTTCTCCGCGCAGATAACTTTCCGTAGACGATCCGTTGCCCGGCGAATCCTCCTCCGTCGTCATGACCCTTCCCTGCGCCCGCAGATTCGGATAATGCTCCGCCATATATTTGTCCCATTCCATATGGATCGTAACGATTTCTTCCGTCATCCGTTTCTTTTCCTGGCTCACCTCAGGCAAATGGCCTTTTACCCGCTCAAATTCCTCCGGGTATGTCACCTCCATCATTCTTGCATATTTCTCGAACAGAAGGTTTCTTCCTTCCGCATATGCCCTGCGGATATCCTCCACATAGCTTTCCAGGATCTCGTCTTCATATACCATCCATTGGCTCATCCGCATGCGGAAAAAGGTATCCGGGTCTTCCTGGCAGGAAGCCCTGCCTCCCGTATTATACACATGCTGGAACATATCCCATTCCGCTTGTACGATATCAAATATCATCTGCTCTTTCTCTGTTATTTCTGCCATCCCGACACCATGCCTTTCTATTATTTTTCTCATATGGAAACATCTATGCTCCCGCCCGCCGCCTCTGCGGGTGTCTCAGGCATAGAGGCCGCCATTTCCACTCCTGCAATTTCCAAAGATACGCCGCTGTTATGATTGCTGCCGCTGTTATTGCCGCCTCCGATCCCGGAAGCGCCTTCCCGCCTTTCCTTCTCCAGCTGATGGAACAAAGCTTTCAGATATTTCATATCCGCTTCCATGATCTCTTTCAGCTCCTTCGACCTGTGCTTTTTCTTCAAAAGCTTCAAATCCTCAGGATCCATGTCTTCCTGAAGTCCTGTCGCCGCTTCTTCCAGCTCGCCCATCTGCTCCATCCGTTCGATCTCTTCCAGCGTTGCCTCCAGCTCTTCCATAAGCCTCTCAATCTCTTCGCTGTCCAGTTCCGCCCCTTCCGTATTTTCCATTTCCGGCTTTTGAGTCTTTGCCTCCTCGGCTTCCTCTTCCATTTCCGCTTCGCAGGGTCCCCCCTTCTTTAACCGCTCTTCCTCCTGCAAATGCTTCATTCTTTTTTTCGCAACCACGGCGATCTGCTCCGCATGAGCAATCGCTCTTTCTACTTCCCTTTCATTATAATTACCGCTGCGCAGTTGCCGGTAAAGAGTACCGACCTTCTGGAAAGCCCTCACCATTACCACCCGCGCGCCCACGGATGTAACGGCTCTCATCAACTGGCCCGATATCTCCCTGTAATTATAATTCAGTTTCTTCTTTTTATTTTTTCCCCTTGCCCTGGTCGTCCTCGCCACTGCAGTTCCATCTGCTTTCCTTATGGCGGTTGAAGGATCCCTCGGACTGCTGACTCCTGTAATACCCATACCATCATCCTCCCTGATTCCTGTATGTCTCTGCCTGTTCCTTCGAATTTCCTATACTTATATATTATTTATTAAGTATAATATATTATATCGGTACTTTTCCCCCAAAAGTGAATAGCAGTCACAGGAATAAGCATTCCCATCAGCAGCAAAATCCTTCCTTATTTCCCCCCGACCTGAAATACATAATCCGTATGGTATGTCCTTACAAACAGCTTGTCATCTTTGTAAATAATATAATCAGCCATAGAAGCCAGCGGCATCTGCCCGATCCTTTTTCCTGTCTTCCGATCTATCTGGTAGAGATAATCATCCTCTGCCGTGAAACCATAGCCGCACAGGATCACGTCTCCCACTATTTCAAAATTCAATGAATTACAAGTCAACGGTTCTGTTTTCCACAACACATGGTAGTCTTCCAGGCTGATGGCGGTAATATACGCCGTGTGGGGCGAACTTTCGGCATATGTATAATGGAAAGTAGACACGTATAAAATACCTTCGCGCACTGCCGCACTATGTATCTCCTGATCGATAAACTCTTTTTCCTCCGGCAGAAAATCACCCGCATACTGGTAATCTGAGAAATCCAGCGTCGCCTCCGCCTCCCCGTTCCTTATAATATCCACTGTCATACGATCCCTGTTTATCTGGCAAAAATAGCCTTCATCGTTCAAATCAGGCAATTCCAGCCCGTTTTCCGCAAACCATTGTTCCTGGTCCGTAATCTCATTTTTCGCTTCCTCCAGAACAGTAAGCTCCAAAGGCTCCGTTCCGGCTTCTACCGGAGTTTCCATATAATAATCCCAGGAAGGATTTTCCACATGCACCGCCTCTGGCATGTCCATATCCCGGCTTTCTTCTATTGCCTCATCCTGGTAAATTTCCAAAACCCCGTAATATTGATTGACCGTCCCGCCGTCCTGCACATACTTCCCCACATCCTCCGGGCCGTATCTGAGAAGAAAATAATCCATATCGTGAAGAATATAATAAATATTTTGAATATACTGCACATCATGGGTTTCCTTGGCCAGTTTCATATTTTCAATCAGATTGTCAAAATCCCCCTTTAACAGTACATTCCCTAAACTGTCCCTCATTTCCTCCATCAAAACAATAAAATTATCTCCGTCAAACCGATTATAATTCATGACCGGAGTTCCATGTGTTTCTTCAAACTCTCTTCTGCCCGTTTCCTCCGTCCCTTCATACTCCATGCCGGCCTCCACAGCCCAGCCGATCTGGATCTCCCCCTTTTCATCAATATAATTCCAATACAGATCCTCAGGATCGGACAAACGCCCAAATAAATCATTGAAAAGATAGGCCTCTTCCATCTGCAAATTCGCCACTTTTACATTCTCTTTTAAACGCTCCGCCGCTTCTTCCGTCATCCCTTCCAAAGCCGCCGCCCTCATCGCCAAAACCTCTTCTTTTCCCGGACTTTCCTTCTCTGCCAGGCTTTTCTCTCCTTGCTCCAAAGCCTGTCCGACGCCGCCTTCCTCCGCGTTCGAAGATGCGTCCTCGTCCAGTTCCTCAATCTCCACTGCCAGCGCCTTCCCCGATTCCGTCTCATCTTTCCCGGTTCCTGCCGTTCTCCCCCTTCCTGCTGCAAACCCGATCCCGGCCGCCAAAACTATCATCAAACATCCTGCCGCTATCATATATCGTTTCATGTACCGTTTTCTCCTCTGTTTCTAACGTAAGGCTTCTCCTTGCTCCTCATCTCTGACGCTTTTATGTAATTATACAGAATAACACTTTTGTTTACAAGGGGGAGGAAATCCGTTTTCACGCAGCACGGCGCACCAAAAAACAGGATGGCGGCAGCGGCTTAGGAAGGCTCCTGGCACCATCCTGCTTTTTGGTGCGCCGTGCTGCGTAAAAAATGAATCTTCTCCTATTTACACCAATTTGATCCTGTAATGCCCCATCCAGTCATTCACCTGCAAGAGATATGCCAGAAGCTGCGGCCCCGCCATCAGCTGCCCGTAGAAAGGCCGCGCATAATCGGAAGGCTGCTCCATAAACTTTTTCACCTTTTCTCCGTCCAACAATACCCGGATCGGCGCATTGGCATCCTCCAGCACTTCCAGCATATGCCTTCGCACAAGCCGCTCATAAGCCGGATCATAAGTCTTCGGATAGGGACTCTTCTTCCTATACAAAATCTCCTCCGGCAAATACTCCTTTCCCGCAGCCCTCAGCAGGGCCTTTACGATTCCATCCCTATATTTCATATTCCAAGGCACGTTCCACGCATATTCGATAATCCTATGGTCGGCAAAAGGCACCCGCGCTTCCAGCCCCACATGCATGCTGGTGCGGTCCATCCGGTCCAGCAATGTCTGCATAAACCACCGCAGATTCAAGTAAGAAATCTCTCTCCGTCTTTTTTCCTCCGCGTTTTCCCCTTCCAGAACCGGCGTTTCCTCCACCGTCCGGCGGTAAGCCTCCTGCGCATACTCCCGCAGCGGCAGTTCCCGCAGCACATCGTCCCTTAACAACATTGTCCTCGGCCCAAAATCCATGGACCAGGGAAAAATATCCGCCTCAAAGCACTCTTTTTTATGAAACCACGGATATCCCCCGAAAATCTCATCCGCGCATTCCCCGGTCAGCGCCACCTTATGGCATGCCGCTACTTTTCCGCAAAAATATAACATGGACGACTCCACGTCCGCCATGCAGGGCAGGTCCCGCGCCCGTACCGCCTCGAACAGATAATCGTACAATTCCTCGTTCCGGCACTCCAGATAATGGTGCCTCGTCCCTGCATCCTTTTTCACCTTATCCACCCAGGGGCGATCTTGGGAAGGCTGGAAAGCATTGGCCTGGAAATTCACATCGTTATCCTTGAAATCAAAGGAATAGGTATCCAATACCTTTCCCTTCTTGCGCAATTTCCTGCTGCAGATCGCCGTCACCAGGCTGCTGTCCACGCCGCCCGATAGAAAAGTGCAGATCGGTACATCCGACAACATCTGTATCCTTACCGCATCCTCCAGAAGGTACTGCATCTTCTCCACCGTATCCTCCCAGGAATCCTCGTGCATCCGGCTTTCCAGCTTCCAATAGCAATGTTCGAAACAGCCCTCTGCCCCGCATTCCAGAAAATGCCCCGGCAATACCTCGAAAACACCTCGAAACACCCCTTTTCCGTATGTTTTCGCAGGCCCCAGCCCCAGCACCTCGCATAATCCTTCTTTGTCCACCGTCGGCTCTTCCCCCGGAAAGCAGAAAATCCCTTTGATTTCGGAAGAAAAAATCACCGTGTCGCCATTTTTTTTATAAAAGCAGGGCTTCACCCCGGCTCTGTCCCGGAACAGAAACAGCTTTCCCAGCCTCCCGTCCCAGATGCCAAAAGCGAAGATCCCGTTCAGTTTCTTTACAAAATCAGCCCCATACCGCATATAGCCTGCCAAAATCACTTCTGTATCGCTGTCGGTCAGGAACTTTTCCCCCGCCCCTTCCAGCTCTTTTTTCAGTTCGTCCATATTATAGATTTCTCCATTATAGACGATCGCCCAAACATTTTCGCCCTCCCGTCTTACCATGGGCTGCTGTCCTGCCAGCAGATCGATAATGGAAAGCCTCACATGGGCCAGCCCGCAATGCTCCGCCAAAAAAATCCCGTCCTCGTCCGGCCCCCTGTGTTTCTGCCGCCGGTTCATCTGTTCCAGCACGGAAACCCATTTTTTCTCCCCGGCCTTATAATTTTCTCTCCCGTTAAAAAAACCAGCAATCCCGCACATACGACTTCCTCCAAACCAAAACTTATTCCAACAGACCGCCCGAAAGTCATGCCAGCAAGGGCTGTATCTGCTTTCCTTCCAGCGCCATTTCCAGCGTAGGGATAATCTTCCCGCAATCCGCCACAAGGGAATTGGGTTTCTTTATCGCATCATCCTGTCCAAAAGGAACGAAATATACATTCTTTGTATTCAATAATGTGCCAATATTTTTCATATTCATTCCCAGCCCGTCATTGGTGGAAATAAAAATAACGAGAGGCTTTCCATTCCTGAGATGGGCTTTTGCCGCCATCAGCACGGCGGTATCCGTGATCCCGTTCGCCAGTTTCGCCGCCGTGTTCCCCGTGCAGGGAATGATCGCCAGAATATCCAAATATCCCTTCGGCCCTATCGGCTCCGCTTCCTCAATGCGCAGGATCGGCCTGCGCCCCGCAATCTCCTCCGCCCGTTTTAAAAAATCCTCCGGCTTGCCGAATCTGCTCCCGATCCCCTTCGCCGCATCCGAAAAAATAGGATATATTTCCGCCCCTGTCTCTTTTAAATGCTCCATCTCACGGAAAACTTTATCAAAAGTACAAAAGGAACCGCAAAAAGCAATTCCTATTTTTTTCCCTTTCAATTCCATATCCATCCATACCTTTCCTTATAATTTGCCAATCACATACTCGGACAGCCGCCTTGCCGATATCTCGCCCGCATACTTCCCCGGCAGTCCCAGGCAATGCACGGCATTTACCCGGCGTTCCTGCGCCTCCTCGTAATCCACTCCCCCCCTGCCGGAAGCGATGTCTATAATCAGGGCATCTTTTCCCACTTTCTTCAGCACCTCTCCTTCGATCACAAGCGCAGGTATCGTATTGTAAATATATTCAAACTCTCCTATTTTTCCCTCCAATTCTTTCAACGGCAGCACATCCATGCCAAAAGCCTCCGCCATAGCCAATTCCGCCGCATTGCTGCCGCATACCGTAACATGAGCCGACAATCCTTTTAACTTTTCTCCCAATACCTTCCCGCATCTTCCATAGCCGAGCACCAAAGTCCTGCTATGGTGTATATTGGTCTGTTTATGGATCATTGCCTCCAGAACCGCCCCTTCCGCAGTCGCAACCGCATTAAAAATAGCGATTCCTTCATCCTTCATAAAATCATAACAGGCAATCCCCCTCTCACTGCATTCCTGCCGGAAGCCTTCCGGGATCACGCCCCCGAATATCTTATGATGCTTTCGGATATGGCGGGACAGCTCCCGCAGATTCACGATTCCCTTCTTCTCCATCGGTATCCCGCCTACAATAACCGGAGCCGATTCCACCGCCTGTTTCAAAAAATCCGCATACCCGTCCGCTTCTATCTTTCTATCCGTTCTACGGTCAATCTTATAACCAATAACACGATAACCCCTTTCCATAAAAAAGGGTATCATACAAGCCGTGCGCTTATCCCCGCCGACCACTGCAACATCATAGCCTTTTTCAAGAACTTCCTTTTTTGCAAAAGCATGCTCCTCCATACATTCCTCCACGATATATTCTGCCTTTGACAGCGACACCCTTAAACTATTACTATGCCTTTTCCCCGGCCTCGTGCCTGTCAAAGGCTGTAATTTTGTTTACTATTTTCTCTTTATCCGTTATAATAGGGAAAAGGCAGTGGTTATAAGATGGCAATAATTGAAAAAAAGGATAGGTAAGATAAATGGACAGTTACATTAAATCACAAATAGAAAATACGATATCTTCTTTCCAACAGCTTCCTTATTTATTTGTAGGCACTGGCCTGTCCATCCGATACGCTAATGCCCCTGGTTGGAATGAGTTATTATACGATATTTGGGAGATTATTTACCCTGATAAAACAGTACGTGATTTTGAAAAACTGAAACAAAAAATCGAAATGGATATCAACTTAAAATTTGTGGATTTAAAACCGGAAGAGCAGAAATATTATGCAAACCCTATTTTGGCTTCTAACATTGAGAAAGATTTCTGCTCGCTATACTACTCCTCCGACAACTTTGATTCAAAAGTCTTTACCGATAAGGAAAATGATGATATTATTTCACATCGTCATAATCCCTTTAAGTATTATGTTGCAAAAAAACTTAAGGAAATTGTTTTAGATCCCTCCTTGCCGGATTATGATGAATTACAATACCTTGTGCAAAATCAAAATAAATTTGCCGGAGTCATAACAACTAATTATGATTCCATATTAGAAAATATTTTCAAGGATTTCACTGTTTTAGTGGGGCAGGATAGTTTACTCCTTGCTAATACGTTAAATATCTTTGAAATTTTCAAAATACACGGCTGTTCAACCAATCCAAATTCTATCATCCTGAATGAAATGGATTATGAAAACTTCGACAGAAAGTTGAAGTATCTATCGGCTAAACTTTTAACAATTTTTGTTGAGCATCCTATCATCTTTATCGGTTATGGATTAGGCGATGTGAATATACGAAAACTTTTTCAAGAGATTGCAGAATGCCTTACTGCCAAACAATTAGAAAAAATCAAAGATAATTTTATCTTCATTTTACCCGCATTTGGTGCTAAAGAAAGCTTTGGAAAAAGAGAAATTGTTTTTGGTAAACATTCTATTATCATCAACGAATTTGTGTTGAACGATTATAGTTTTGTATATCAATCCCTTTCCAAAATCCAAAGTTCTATGCCAATAAAATTAGCGCGTAAATTGCAAAATATGGTATGCAATTATGTCTATTCAGCAGAAGCACAGAATAATATACTTTTCGGCGATATAGACAGCCCTGATATTGATGATAATAAGGCGGCCGTTTATTTTGGCAAAATCGATACTGTTACCCAAATGGGATTTAGCTATTTTAGCATTGATGAAATTCTGGAAGACGTACTTTTTAACAATAAGCCATATTTAATCAATCCACAGTTAATTGAAAAAACATTTAAAAATATAAGGATCAGTGCCGGTTCAACACTTCTCCCTATATATAAATATATCAATAAATTAAATTACCCACTAAGTTCTATTCCATCCAATTATAATATCATTGATGGATATGACGATGCGGATATCAGGCCAACATCAACCGACATTAAAAATTATATTAAAAAGGGAACAACCTTTCACTCTATTTATGATATTGAAGCACGTTATCCAGACCACATTCCGAAACAAGCGGCAAACATAAAACAGTTTGCCCAAAACATCTCAACAGACGAATTAGAAGTATACCTAAAGAAATATTTTTACACTGACATGTACCGAAAATATAAGTCTCTTTTCAGAAAGCTAATAGCACTTTATGATTACAAAAGATATGCTCCAAAATAAAAGAAGGTACAATCCCCTTTTTTCAGATTTCCCAAAGAGAAACCATCCAAAAAGTTCATATACCTTGTACTTTTATTATATTTTAAATACATGTTTATTATACCAATTTTAATAAAAAAAACAAGTGATAAAAGCACCAAATTTAATGCAGTTATTTTAAAAAAATTCTCACTTTAATCACGAAACAGTATTACTATTTATTTATATCCAAATTCCTATATTCCCGAGGCGTACAGTTATAAAAGCGCTTAAAAATTTTAGAAAAATTACTCGGGCTGTCAAAGCCGCATAACGTTGCTATCTTTGAAATGCTGTCTGCCGGATTCCCTAACAGCATTTCAGCTCCCTGCATGACCCTATATTTTAACAAATATTGAACCGGGGAAAGCTGGATTGTTTTTTGAAAGCAGCGCAGACATTCCCTTTCGCTGATATCAGCTGTGCCGGCAATTTCCGACACAGATATATCATCAGAAAAATTTTTATGAATAAATGCGAGCATTTTCCTAATACGGAGATTGTCTTGATTCAGCCGGATATTTCGCATTTCTGCCTGTGGCTTCAGTTCCCCATATAAGAAAAGGCAGATACGGGATAACTTTTCCCTCACAATAAATTCATATCCGTAACAATCGTTCGCCAGCGCCTCAAATGCACAGAGAAACCAATGCGCCACGTCCTCATTGTCCTCCGCTTTTATAAAATATCCGCAAAAGCTGCCGCAGGCCAATAACGGCTGTATATATTTTTTTGCAAATACAAAATCTTCATTTCCTGTAATAAGTGCCGGGCTGAAAACAAGGGAACACAATTCACATTCTGCGACAGCCGCACCATAATGAAGCACATTGGAATTGATAACCACACAGTCTCCCTTTTGCAAAAGAAAAGATTCTGACGGTATTTTTATTTCCATTTGCCCGTTTTTTATATACACAATTTCCATTTCCTCATGCCAGTGCCATGGAATAATATCTTCCTGCCTGTCCCTGTGGCAGGAAGAATACCCGGCACAGGGAAATTCCAGGCTCCCATGCGGCTGGAGTTCTTTTGACGCGCTGTTTAAGTTTAATCCGCATTCTTGTAATGCCATATTCCCCCCATTTCTGCGCGGCTTTATTGCGCAAGTCCATTTTTGTGTGTTTGGCGGTTTTTTTATATTATATGTCCGAAAATGTATTGTATCAAGTGCTGTTTGACGGTATTCTTTTGATAAAGAAAAGCGCAGGAGGGCAAAAAGATGTTTCAGTTATTGTTGGTTATTATTTATCTTGCTTTTATCAGCCTGGGGCTTCCAGATTCCTTATTAGGTTCCGCCTGGCCGGCCATGTATCGGGAGTTTTCCGTTCCCGTTTCTTATGCGGGCGGGATTTCTATGATTATCGCTGTCGGGACGATTGTTTCCAGCCTGCAAAGCGACCGATTGACAAAACGATTCGGGACAGGGAAAGTTACGGCTGCCAGCGTGCTAATGACTGCTGTTGCGCTGTTCGGATTTTCCATCAGCCATTCTTATGTTTCCTTGTGTCTGTGGGCCGTCCCCTACGGGCTTGGCGCAGGAAGCGTGGACGCTTCTTTGAATAATTATGTCGCGCTCCACTATGCAAGCAGACATATGAGCTGGCTTCATTGCATGTGGGGCATTGGCGCTTCACTCGGCCCGTATATCATGGGTTATGCTCTCTCCGGCGGATTGGGTTGGAATATGGGTTATCGCTATATTGCCATTCTTCAGGTTGCATTGACCGCCGTCCTTGTTTTCAGCCTGCCATTATGGACAAAGCAGGCAGCAGATAATACGGAACAGCCAGACGGGGCAGGAAAAATCAAGCCGCTTTCTTTGCACCAGATTATCAGAATCCCGGGCGCAAAAGAGGTTATGATTACGTTTTTCTGTTATTGCGCCCTTGAACAAACAGCCGGCTTATGGGCAAGCAGTTACCTTGTGCTGCACCGTGAATTACCAGCAGAAACCGCCGCCGGATTTGCCAGCCTGTTTTTTATCGGGATTACGGCCGGCAGAGCTTTCAGCGGATTTTTGACAATGAAGCTAAATGATACGAAGATGATACGGCTTGGGCAGGGATTTATGCTGGTCGGCATTGTGCTTTTGTTTCTGCCATTTGGAAGCATAACTGCACTGCTCGGTTTGATTTTTGTCGGACTCGGCTGCGCCCCGGTTTATCCTTCCATCATACATTCCACCCCGGAACATTTTGGAGCAGATAAATCACAGGCTATGATCGGCGTACAAATGGCATCCGCCTATGCGGGGACTTGTTTTATGCCGCCGATTTTCGGATTTATCGCCAACCATATCCATGTTGCACTGTTCCCGGTTTATTTGCTGGCAATATTAGCTCTTATGGCTGCCATGCATGAAAAAATGCTGCCGAAAGTATCTGCAAATAAAACCAAAAAGGACGATTTCCATTCGTAAATTCTATGACAGGAGGCCGTATATGATAGATTTGCATATACACAGCAAATATAGCGAAGATAGAGAATTTACGCCGTCCGAATGCGCGGAAAAAGGGATTTCTTATATTCCAGGCATCGAAATCGACTGCACGGGATAGGACAACATGGCTGAACAACTGGCACTCGGGCAGGGAAAAATTTCTCCCTGCACATAAAATAATCCCGGAAACGCCCATTTACAGCATTTCCGGGATTGTATCCGTTACCAAGATTCTATTATTTCCTTACCAGATGCCTCGGCAGACCATTTACAAACAACGGCTGCAATTCACCCATAATCAATGGTCTTGCATATTTCTCATACCCATCGTTCAGGCCGCATCCATCTTCGGTAATCCACTCTGCGGGAACCGGTCTTTCCACGTTAGCGATTGCATGAATATCATATGCGCTTGTACCGCACTGGTACGGATCATCGCCATTCCTGTCAAGCGTGATCATCATGCCGGTCTTTCCTTCTTCTGCCGCCATAACCGCATCGAAGCCAACCTGGAATGCCTCGTTGATATCCGTCAGGGAAGCAAGATGGGTTGCCGCGCGCTGCAAAGTGGAAAACTCTACGGCACGAGTCTTAAGCCCTGTCTCAGCCGCCACGAGGGAAGCCAGATAAGCCGCCGTACCGGATAACTGCTTATGGCCGAACGCGTCCACCTTCTTATCCGCATCTGCCAGCTCGCATACAAAACGCCCGTCTGCCAGGGATACGCCTTCGGATACTGCGATGACTACGGAATGTTTCGTCTCTGCCAGATGTTTTACTTTTTCCATAAATTTATCCACATCGAAAGTTACTTCCGGCAGATAAATAGCATCTACGCCGCTGCAATCCTCGCCCTTTGCCAGAGCCGCCGCCGCTGTCAGCCATCCCGCATGGCGTCCCATAATCTCCACCAGGCAGACCGTCGGCTTCTCCACGCCGAAGGACTCGTTGTCACGGATAATTTCTTTCAGGCTGGCCGCAATATATTTTGCTGCGGAACCATACCCGGGGCAATGGTCGGTGATCGGAAGATCGTTGTCAATCGTCTTCGGCACGCCCATGAATCTCTGCGGTTTATTGTGGGCCGCCGCGTAATCGGACAGCATCTTTACCGTATCCATGGAATCATTGCCGCCTGCATAGAATAAGCATTCAATATCATGCTTTTCCATAATTTCAAAGACTTTTTCATATACTTCTTCATGGCCTTCAATCTTCGGCATCTTAAAACGGCAGGAGCCTAAAAATGCGGAAGGGGTTCTCTTTAACAGCTCAATGCCTGTCTCGTCTGCCAGATATTCATCCAAGTCGCACAGATTGTCCTGCAGAAATCCCTGAATGCCATGCACCATTCCATATACTTTTTTCACGCCCAGCTTTTTAGCCGCCGCATATACTCCGGCCACAGATGAATTAATAACAGCCGTAGGGCCGCCAGACTGTCCAACAACAATACTTCCTTTCATCGTTATCTCTCCTTTTATTTTTTTATGGTTTCTTTATATTGACTGCACTTCTTACAGTACAGCTAATCAGCACACACAATTATAGCAGATTCATAGTCCAAGCACAAGTTCTTTTCTGTCTTCTTTATGGGAATCCATGAATGAAAACGGCTGGCCGCGCCGGGATCTTCCGCCTCTTGGAATCTTATAAGCAGCTCATATAATAAGCATATAAATTCTGGTAAGTCTCCGCATTAAAATGAAGCCCGTCCACCAGCTTATATCCAATCGTGTTCAAATAACTATGGCTGTCGATCCATGTGATATCGCCGCTTAAACCGTTCTGCATCTGGCTGTTGAAATACTGCACCTGCTCTTCTGTCACATATGGATTCTCCCATACCGGATTCACCGACGCATAATATACCTTTGCGCCTTTTCCCGTCCATTCCGCCGCCTTTGCATTGACAAGCTCCAGATAGTTGTTCAGGTTCCCCGGATCGTTTACCCCGAGATTGATCAATATTTTAGAACCTTTCCCTACACAGCCGTCAATTCTCGCTATCGCATTTTCATTAAACCAGTTATAGCCCTTTCCGCTTTCTGCAATCCATGTGCAGCTGTTCTCCCCCACATTGGCCTGCATCTGCACGAACCGGGAATCGCCTACCAGAATCACCCCCGATACATTTTTTACTTCTGTCACCGCCTGGGGCTGCCCCTCCGTCTGTGCTGCCGGTTCCGCCGCATTTCCTTCCAGAAGGTATTTATTGCTCACATAAGCCTTGCCCTCTCCGAACGCGATCTCGTACCAGCCCGTATCCGCCTGTCCCGTTGCCGTTACTTCCTGTCCTTTGGCCAGGCCGCCGACTCTTTCATAATCGGTAGACGGCCCTTTCCTTACATTGACTGCGCCCGAAGCATGCATCACTTTCCCTTCTTCAAAAGCTGCCACCGTATAGCCCGCCTCTTCCGCCTGCGCATCCGCAGCGCTTTCCGTCGCCCTGCTTTCAAACCCTGGCAATACCAATGCCAGCGCCAGCGCCAATAACATCGCTTTCTTTTTCATTTTGGTTTTCCGCTCCTTCCCATTGTCCGCCTGTCCGGCAAAATTATCCGAAGCATTCATGGAGGCAGTATTGTCGCCATGAACAGCCGCATTGATATAAAAATTATAGCAAATAATTTCCCTGTTGTCTCTTATCATTTCGTTTTTTCCATAAAAGCCAAAACAAAATTACCGCGCATGAAAAAGGCGTCCATCAAAGATGGACGCCTACAATGTAAAAGGGGAATTTTACATGGGTCTCTCGACCCATTTATAGTATACCACGATATCCTACAATAATCCAGTATTTTTTTAAATTTTTTTCAAAATTTTTTATCGATCTTTTTTGTACTGTTTTTAATTCATCTTTTTTTTTACATATTTTTACAGTTTGAGATACCGTTTTTACTTGACTTTGATATGTCGCAATTATATTAGCTTTTTTAATGATTTGACGTTTCAAATTCCCATTGCTAAAATATCCCATGTCGAGATTTTATTTCTATATTTTTCAACTATCGAAGGAGGTCTATCATGAAAAAAGCAACTCTTAACAAACTACTGGCAAGCGCTTTGGCCGTGGCTCTTTGCGTTCCTGTATTATTAGCAAATCCCATGACTGTCAATGCATCTGTTTCCGGCAACACGCCCGTTTCCGGCAACGTTCCTTCTACAAGCGCAAGCACTTCGGAAGGATCTGTATCCAGCAGCGCAGTTTCCCTCGCTTCCCATAACACTGTAATAATCGGCGGAAAGAGTGTGAAGTCCACCGTAGGCGGCATATTCATCGCAACTGCGGTAAACGGCGTGGCTGTCACCAGCCCTGTTGCATCGGTAAATGCTGCCATCGGTTTAACCCAGGCTGACGTAGATGCAGGAACGAACGCAAGATTCTTTATCTGCAACAGCGCCAACAAGGAAATGAAGGCAGCGCTCCAATCCGCTGCCGCTGCTGCGGGCAAGACGGTAGGCGCTTATCTTAACATTGATTTATATACTATAACGAAAAAAGGCACAGTAACCGCCATCCGTAATACGGCAGAACCTATCACCATGACTTTCGGCCTTCCCGGACGCATCGCCAACGCAGGGAGCAGCGTTTCTGTGATCTGCATTGATAAAGATGGAAAATCCGTTGTTATGGAAGATACCGATACGGATCCTAAGACGCTGACGGTCAATACCAACGTGTTCGGCGTATACGCCATCGTATATTAAGCAATGGATGCCCTGAATGCCCCCACGGCTTCAGGGCATTCTTTCAAATACATATTCCGTATCCGTAGACATATCCTCCCTGAACACATAGCCCAGCCGGCGGAATTCCTTAACCTCTTCCGGCCTCTCCATTTTTCTTTCGGCCATAAACCGCACCATTTCCCCTCTTGCCATCTTCGCATAGGTTCCTTTGGTGACAAATCTGCCTCCCGCCGCCTCTCCGAATACGCATGTAATATATGTATCTCCATCCGTCAAATATTTCTCAACACATCGGGAATATTCCCTGGAAGCCAGATTCAGGATAATCCCGCTTTCATCCCTGACCTGTTCATAAATGCGGCTTCCCCACAAAGCATACAGATCTTTACAGCCATCGATAGATGCTTTCGCCTGCATTTCCAGCCGGTACGGCGTTACTCCGTCCATCGCCTTCAGCACACCGTAAAACCCGGATAAAATACGCAGATGTTCCTGCACATAATCCAGCTGTCCCTCTTCAAACACCGCCGGAGCCATATACTGGTAAGCGATGCCTTCGTAAGAAAGCACCGCCGGCGTCAACTGGCGGTAAAGATCCATATGCTCCAGCCGCCTGAAATTCTGTTCCGCAATTTTATCATTGCATTTCCAGAGCTGCTTCAGCTCTTCCCTGGATCTTTCCTTCATCCATGCCAATATTTTCTCCGTCTGCGCAAGCAATACCGGTTTCCCGGCACAAGCCAAAGTATCCACGTCCACATTCATCTTCTTTGCGGGAGATAAAATGATTTTCATCAGACCTCACCCAACATCTTCTCCGGGTCATCCGCCGCTTTCACTTTATCATTGGCCCTGATGATCACGCCCTCTTCATCAATCAAATATGTGGTCCGCACTACGCCCATGGATACCTTTCCGTAATTATTCTTTTCATGCCATACGTCGTACGCCTGAATCGCGGACAATTCGGGATCTGACAAAATCGTAAATTGCAGCCCCTGTTTCTCCTCAAATCGTTTATGGGATGCCACGCTGTCCTTGCTGATGCCGATCACGACCGCCCCTTTCTCCATAAAGAGAGGCGCCCGCTCCGAATACCCGCAGGCCTGCTTCGTGCAGCCAGGCGTATTGTCCTTCGGATAAAAATAAAGAATCACTTTTTTGCCCCTATACTCTTCCAGCGTGTGAATATCCCCGTTCTGGTCGGGCAAGGAAAATCCCGGTGCTTTTGTTCCAACTTCCAACATTGTTTTTCTCCTCCTGTTCTTTCTATACCCATTATACCCTATCTTTTCCAGATTATAAATTATTCTTTTCCGTCCCGGCTCCCGGCATTGATCTCTGAAATAATCCGAACCGCGATCTCCCTGGCCGCAGCGCTGGACACATCCCCACCGTCCGTCCTCCCGAGATACACACAGAAATAAAACGTTTCCCCCGCCCTTTCCGCAAATCCCGTATACCACGCATCCACCACAATGCCTTGCGCCTTTCCCATGCCTGTTTTTCCATATACGAGCATATCTGCCCGGCTTTCTTCCCCTTCCTGACTTTCTTCTTCCGCCTGGCTTTCTTCCTCAGCCTGGCTTTTTTCTCCTGCCATCATTACTTTCTTCAGCTCATCCCTCGTTCTTTCCGAATAAACAGAATCATCCCCAAAAATACGCTCCATCACCTCCGTCTGTTCCAGCGGCGAAATTTTTAACGAAGATTCAATCCAAAAGCCGGTCAGCGCCCGGTTATTATTATTCGTATTCAGCCTCCCCTCCCAGTCGGAAATATCGCAGTTTCCATATGAAATCCTTTCCAGCTCTTCTGCCATCATCTCCTGTCCGATTTCGTCTATGACTTCCCTGAAATACCAGACGCAGGAGGCGCGGAACGCATCATAAAAATCGATATCCCTGTTCCAGTTTTCGTTCCAGTATGTCTCGCCGCTCCACGTACGAAGCGAATCACCCGGGTCGATAATCCCGTTTTCCAGCGCGACCAGGGAAGAAATAATTTTAAATGTAGAGCAGGGCGATCTTTGCGTCATAGCCAGCTCTTCATTATATATCATATACTGCCCATGGATGGCATCATACACAACTGCAGCGCCGTTCAATCCCCCGAAATATTCCGACCAGTCCTTTTCTATTATTTGAGGTTCCGGCAAGCCCTTTCCATCCTCTTTTTCTTCCCCTCTACCAGTAGAACCAATATTTTCATCCTCGACAAGGACAGCATCCCCGTCTTCCATATCAGTTTCTTCTTGTAAAAAATCCCCGCTTTCCCCTGCTTCTACTTCTTTTTCTGCAATACCTTCTATAACAGCCTGCTCCTCCGTGTTACTGCGGGAAGCGCATCCTGCCAGTGCCAGCGTCCCCGCCAGCACCCACCCTGTTATTATTTTATAGCATACGGCTTTTATATTCTTTTCTTTCATAAACATCCAAGCCTCTTTTCCCATTTTATTTTATGACAGCCATACTATCATATTGGCAGAAAAGAGTCAACAAAAGCGCCAACGGATGCAAAAAGCAAAAATAGCAGCTTTTGCAAAAAGGATACAAAAACGATGGCAAAATGATGCATCCCTTTTTTATACTAATAGGCAAAAAGGAAAGGAATCTCCCTCAAAAATGAAAAAACATATATCCACCATCACTCCCTCCTTTGTCCGCATGCTTAATTTATCTCCTATGGGAATCATCTCCTCGCTTCTGGCTGTATTCATCGGGAACGTCCTCACAGGATGCAGCGCTTCTGCCCCTGCGCAGGAAGCCAGCCGGGAGCTTATACCGGAAGACCTGATCGCTTATTTTTCCGATGATATTCTTGGTTCCCAAGAAGAAATGGAAGGCGCTATGCTTTCCTTAGCCTCCGGCCAGGAGCTGGATGCGGAAAAGATCCAGGAACTCGCCAACAGAAATCCATCCATCCAAGAGCGTATCACGGAAATCTCCTCTACCTGCAGCCGCGAAGGGACATGGCTTGAGGTCGATGCCGATAATGACGGGATCAACGATATTTTTCTTTGCCAATATCTCGACGGAAGCCTCCATCCCGTATCCTACTATCTTTTTCAGGGAACGTCTAACGGGAATTACATCCTGACAGACCAGCAGCGTTCCCTCATGGAGGAATTCGGCTTCATTCGCTGGAATAGGAAAAATTATCTGGCAAGAATTACCCGGAATTTTGAAAAAAAGGTGACGGACGGACTTGCACTGCAATATTATGAAAACGGCAGATGTTCAGGCGGCGCATGGCTCTCCATCACCGCAAAAGAAGGCCGCACCAGCCGCAGCATCCAGACTTCCTGTCTCGAAAATGAACAATACCGGGATCTGGCGCCTTCGCTGGAAACGCTCGCCGCAGAATACCAGCCCGGTTCCAGGCTCCCCTGCGGAACAGCAGAAAAGGAAAACAACGAATCGGATTACAACCGAAGCAGCGACATCAATAATGACGGCAGCGTGGAACAATACGACATATCCCTCTGGCAGACCACCAATTATTACACTGTAGACTCCCTGAGCTTTATTCCCGAAAGCAAAGATGCTTGTATAGCGATGTATGATATAGCGCAGGAAGATGATGGAAGCGGAACTTGCATGAATCTATGGGTGGATAAAACGGATTATGGAAACATCACATATGTCCTGTACGAAAAAGACCTCTATGATTTCTATATTTGCGGCTATCTCATCTCGGGCACAAAATATCAAAAGCTGATACAGACAGACTGCCATGTCCAGACGGAAGTTACAGTTCGTAAAATTTCGCCAGATGATCTGCCATAAAGAATAGGGCAGGGAAGAGCCATCTTCCCTGCGCATATCTTCTATTTTAATTCAACACTTTTGATAGACTAAGCCGCTTTGGAATAATCAATAACAGCGATTTCCTGCATAAGCTGTTTCGCCATATTTACAAGGGATTCCACTTGTTTTGCGACTTCATCGGAATAATATTTTTCGCCGCATTGTTCGCATTCTTCACAAGGCACGTTTTTGATAATAATAATACAGTTTTTATAATTGACTACATGGGTTGTTAAAGATGAAATTGTGGTTTTACATTTACAATACATACACATGATTACTGCCCCTTTCTTGTTTTTAAATCTTTTTCAAATTTATCAGTGTTAGGAAAATAAGCTGTTATAAAAAACAAACTATTGTTATCTGAGCCGACAACAACATGCAATATGTCATTTTCCTTTGTATGTCCATAAACAAGGCAGCTGGGGTGAGGAAAATCGTCTGGATAGTCCTCTATGATTTCTCCTGTTTGCAAACATGATTTTACATCAGCAATACTGATATCTCTTTCCTGCATACGCTCTAAACAATGCTTTGACCATTTTATATTGGAAGAATTGTTTAGTAGTTTTTGAAGCTGTTCTATATCCATATTTGCATTTCCTTTTCTGTTGTTTACAAATATTATACACCATTCCGGCATGAAATAAAATAAGTTTGTCAATCCCTTTACCGCAAGCTTTGTTGTCCGTCATATGTTATGCAATAATAAGAAGAATTTTAGTACCTATTGACTGGGATGAGGAATATATGGCTGATGAAAAATCAGTCAATATTTCTGGCGTTAGAAATGCAGTAATATTAGATTATTTTTATAATTATGTAAAGGAATTATAGGGACTGAACCAGTATCTTGACCAAATGTATACAGAGACAGAGGATGTTGCATTTCTGGCTGTAAAAATCAATTTTTTGCTCGGACTGCGTGTGGGTGAGTTGGCGGCTCTTAAATGGGAAGACTGTAAAGACCTTTCACATCTTCATATCGTCCATGAAGAAGTCAGAAATCAGGAAACAAACCAACATGAGATAATAGAACATACCAAAACAAACCGTGACGGCTTTGTTATTCTTATCCCGAAAGCGATATCAATCTTAAAGAAGATCCCAAAGCAAGGAAAGTATATTTTTATGAGGGATGGGGAGCGCATTACATCCAGACAGATTGCTTATGTATTGGAGAAGTTTGCAGAGAGACGCAAAATGCGTAAGACTTATGCAAGCAATCTGAACGCGAACGGTGTACCTCTGGATTGTATCAGGGAAATGTTAGGGCACAGCAACCTTTCCACACCCCTAGAATATATCTACAATCCGCTGACTGAAAAGGAAACCTATGACCTCATATCAAAGGCATTGTAGTGGTACTAAGGTACTGTCTACAACTGTCTACCAATTTGTAGACATACAAAAATAACGGAAACGCTGTATTTTTCAGCATTTCCGCTTCATTAAAAAGAGCGCGAGACGGGACTCGAACCCGCGGCCTCGACCTTGGCAAGGTCGCGCTCCACCAACTGAGCCACTCGCGCAAACCGCAGTACCAAATATTATTTTATACCGCTTTTCATCATTTGTCAACTACTATTTTTCCATTCTTTTCTATTCTTCGCAATAGCTCAGCCTTCGGCTTCCCTGTTACAGAATCCCGGGCTTCCCTGTTGCTATTCTTCTGCCGCCGGCATCTCGCCCTCTCCTTCCGCAGCGGACTCCTCCTGCCCTTCCCCTGCAGTTTCCTGGCCTTCCGATATGCCATCCACGACATTGCCGTCCTGATCCAGCCTGTCACGGTATTTCACACGATATATTCTTTTCAGCGACTCATAGATCTGGTCTTCCGTAATCACGCCTTCCCTTACCGCCGTCAGAACGCCTTCGTAGGCTGTCTCAAAGTCTTCCGGCATCAAAATCATATCCGCTCCGGCTTTCAACGCCATCACTGCCGCTTCATCCGACCCATAATATTCCGTAATTGCCGACATATTCATCGCATCCGTAATAACAATGCCGTTATACCCCAGCTCCCCCCGAAGCAGGTTTGTAATCACTTCTCCCGACAGAGAGCAAGGCGTATCGCCCCCTGTGATATTCGGTGCCGACACATGGCTTACCATTATGCAATGCACTCCCGCATTGATGCCCTCCTGAAACGGAATAAATTCCGCTGCCCTCAGGTCATCCGCCGTTTTTTCCAGCGTCGCCATTCCTTCGTGCGTGTCCTCCGTCGTTGCGCCTATTCCCGGAAAATGTTTTAAACAGGCGCTGATCCCCGTATCCTGCAAGCCGCCTACCGCTCCTGAAACCATGCCTCCCACCGTCACAGGATCCCCGCCGAACGAACGCTTCCCGATCGCCGAGGAAGACGCATCTGCCACAATATCCGCCACAGGAGCAAAATCCAAGTTAAACCCGAGTTCGTATAAATAAGAAGCGATCTCCGCCCCGGCATTATAGGCCGCCATCGTATCCCCTCCGGCCCCTATATCCGCCATATCGCCTACCTCTGCCACTTCAATGCTGCTGCCCCCTACGCGCCTTACCGATCCGCCCTCCTCATCCACAGCAAGGAAAATCGGATACCGGCTCATGGTGACGGTTTTGGAAAGCATCTCCGTCAGCTGCTCTTTATCCTTTATATTCTGGCTGAAATAAACCAAGCCCCCGACCGCATATTTGTTCAAAGCTTCCTGGGTTCCTTCCCCTGCAGTGATGACCGTGCCTACTCCGGTGATATCCTCCGGCCTTACGATAAACAGGCCTGCCACCCGGTCTTCCAACGGCATCGGCGCAATTGCGCTTTCCACCATTTCCTCCAGCCAATCCACTTCCGGCTCTGGTTCCGCTTCCTCTTCAATTGGAGCCGGAGGCTCCACAACGGCATTTTCATTGTCCTGTTGTTCCATTTCCTCCAGCTGCCGCTCCATTTCTTCCGCCTGTTTCCGTTCCGCAAGGAATCCCATCAGCTTCCGCACGCCAAGCACAGCACCAACCACGATCGCGGCAAAAAATATGCCTACTGCTATATACGCGATAATCTGGTTACGGATTCTCCTCCTCCTCCTATACAGCCGTCTTTCATCAAATTCTCGTTCTCTTTTCTCGCCCATATTCTACCCCGTAAAAACTAATATATAGCCTATCATACCCCATTTATGCCAAAATTTCCATATTTATTTCGACAGTTTTTCCGGCGGCGGCCAAAAATGCATCCGAACGTTTTCTACTTCATTTTTTTTCGTTTTTCCTTGATTGACATAGATTTTCATTCAGTTTTTTCACATCACGCTTTCCAATCATAAACTGAATGATCCATATAAACGCGAACATCAGGGCAAAAATCCCAAAATAGCTTAAGAAGCCTGCGGCACTGCGTTCCATCCAGTACATAAAATAAGCTGTCGGCATCATAACCATACAAACCACAAAAAAATATACCCCTGTCTGTTTTACCAAGCTCCAGTCCTCAATTTCCCATATGACGGAGCCTGCAGCACAACCTCCCCCCAATATGCCGCAAAGCAGCGCCTGCAGCATGACTGCGCGGATCTCGTTCCCCATAGCGGAAACCAATTCCGGCATACAAGGCGAATAATATCCCTCTGCCCATACAAGCGAACTGCATATCGTGATCAAATATCCGATTGCGATCCCGACAGGAAAACCCCAGATAAATCTTGCTATTATTTTTCTTTTCATATGAATACCCATAACCTTTCCAATTTTCTCACGCCAGCCTCCATGATTCCGCTTCGCGGAATCACAAATCTGGATGAAAAATGCCGCTTTTCAGGCATTTTTCGGTGTGAAGTCTTAGA
>OFGQ01000464.1_pt1 | contig 33419 bp, 28 predicted proteins | sample 1521791 | NCBI WGS metagenome assembly OFGQ01 (sample SAMEA3504116, study PRJEB24116) | mouse gut metagenome | biome: mouse gut; feature: mouse-associated habitat; material: faeces | place: Denmark | collected 2011 | reverse complement strand
GAGGTCTGGAAGTTGGAGAAGCCATCCGTAGCGGGACACTACGTTAAAAGTTCCAACTAAATATAAACGCAGACAATAGAGAATTAGCGTACGCTGCTTAATTAAGCGGCAGTCGGCCTTAGGTCATCCGCTGCCTGAGATGCCGGCTTCAATGAGGCGGAGCACTTCGTTTCCAAAGCTTTGAGGGAATGGAAGAACGTATGAAGCTACTGAAACCAGAAGCCTGTCATTAGGCGTCCGGCAGAGGGAATGTCAAATTAATGACTGTGATGGGAGATGCTCTGGTGGATGGGTTTTCGGACGCGGGTTCAACTCCCGCCAGGTCCACTCAAACGCATTAAGACGAACTCGGTATATGACATTGTTATATAGTAACAAGTTTTGTCTATTATACTTGCGAACATAAAGGCGGCATATGCCGCCTTTATGTTATGTGTATTAGTTCAGTTTACTGGCTTTCGTCCGCATTCCGTCTATATGCTCAAACAGATCCTCTTTAATCGGTGAACGCATAGGGTCAAGGATAAAGTCAATGCCTTCCCTTCTTGCTTGCTTTGAAGCAGGGACAAAGTCGCTGTCGCCGGATATCAGAATAATCCGGTCAACCTGTTTTTTGAATGCCAGAGAAGAGATATCAATCGCAATACGCATATCCACACCTTTCTGCTTTACATCTAAGAGAAAATGCTTTTCCGTCAAGTCTTCAATTTTAAGCGAACCATTCATTAGTTTTTTTGTAGCTTCCGGACGCAGGTTGAAATGAGCCTGTTCTTCCGCAAGGCGACCAAGCCGGAGGGCAAATTTCCGTCGGTGTGTTAATTCTTTGAAAAAAATATTAGCCCAAGTATAATCGTTAGTTTTTCCAAAATCAATTTGCCTTTTGAGTAAAGGATGGTACACCTTTTTATCCATCGGCGGACAATCATAGTAAAAGACCCGGTATAAGGAACATTGGTCAGCTTTTTCTTCGCGTATATGTCGTTTGCAATACCATTCAAGTTCGTCTGCACGTTCAGACGGTTCTTTGTCACCGTAAATATAATACGAACGCCGTCTGTAAAATGCGCCATCGACTAAGATCGCAGTACGGATCATATGTACCTCCTGAAAATAAAAATATCCCTAGGTTTATCGCTTCCCTTATAGTGGGAGGATTACTGCTAGGGATATACTTTATTTTCATGTAACTTTTGTTACATCTTTCATATATAATATGTCCTTAGCGGTAAAAAATCAACCCTAATTCTATAAATAATTATTAAAATTTCTTCCATATATTATAAAATGTAACCGATTAAAATTCCAGCATTACAAATCATCAATTTTCGACAAATTTTCCCGTTTGCCTATACCCAAAGGGCACAACGTAATACATGCCTCTTGCGGGGCGGATGGACTAATGTACGATAAGGTATAGCAGTTTCCAAGATGAGATGGTATTATATAGAAGTTGATATTTGAGGTAATATTTCCAAAATCAAGGCATACATTGAGAAAAGAGTATTTGGACAAGGGGTTACAGGTTAGGTGAAGAGATATAACAGACGCAGGCGTTTCCCGCTGAGATTCTCCGCCCCATTCTGGTACGGAATGCTGATTCTGCTCTGCCTTTTTATAATCGGAGGCTTGCAGGCGGCGCTTACACACCGGGAAGACGGCACGCCGGGAGAGAAGGAAAAAGTAAAAAAGGAAGAAGAAACGCCTCAGGAGGAAAAATGGCAAATCGTGGTAGACAACCCGAATATCCGGGTACTGCTCATGACCAACGGATACTTGAATATCGTGCATCCCAGCGTATCGGTATCCGCAGGCGGCGGGCTTTCCATCGCCTTCGGGGAAGAAGTTCAGGAAGCGGCGGCAGGTGAGCAGGCAGCGTTTGCACCTGACGACCCAAGGTTTCAGGGAGGCAATATAAGAATCAGCGCAAAGGACGGGGGAGAGATTGTCCTGAACAGCATCGAAAGGGGTTACGGGACGCCTTCCTATGCCGGAACTCTGGAGCTTCGTACAACGGCAGAGGGAATCGTAATCATCAATGAACTTCCGCTGGAGACTTACCTTTGCAAGGTAGTGCCAAGCGAAATGCCTGCCTCTTATGAGATTGAGGCATTGAAAGCACAGGCGGTGTGCGCCAGAAGCTATGCCTACCAACAGATGCAGAGTTACGGTTATCCGGAATATGAGGCGCATGTGAACGACAGCACGGATTATCAGGTATACGGCAATTCCCAGGCACAGGAGTCCACGAACCGGGCAGTCATGGAAACCCAGGGGCAGGTGGTGCGCTATCAGGGGCAGATTGTGACTACCTACTATTATTCCACCTCCTGCGGAAAGACGGCGGGCTTGGAGGCATGGGGGACAGAAAGCAATGAGGGGAACCAGTATCTACAGTCTGTGGAGGTAAAGGATGAAGAAGGAGACTACGAAGCAGGACTTCCCTGGTATCGCTGGGAGGCGAAGATTCCCGTAGGAACGCTGTCCAATCTGGTGAGCCAGAACACCGGGAAGAATATCGGGACGCTCCAAAATATAGAAATCACGAAGTCCGGCGCAGGGGGCGTGGCGCTTGAGATATGTGCGGAAGGAGACGCCGGGACAGCGACCGTGGGTACGGAGAATAAGATACGCCGCGCCCTGGGTGGAAGCGGCTATGAAATCGTCAAGCAGGACGGTACGACGGCGGCAAGCTCTGCACTATTGCCCAGCGCATTTTTTACAATCAGAAAAGAAGGAGACATGTTCGTAATATCCGGCGGCGGGTTCGGGCATGGAATCGGGATGAGCCAGAACGGAGCTAATGAGATGGCGAAGAAAGGGAAGAGCTATATAGACATACTGACATTATTTTTTAAAGATGTAGAGATTAAAGCCGGGGACAGTTAAGCGGCTCCGGCTTATATTTCTGCATTTTTTTCATATAATATAATGATATCCCGGGCAGATATGGTTCCTCCATATATTCTGACGCTGCTGAATCAATCTAATCATAGACAAATGATACAAAATCGGGTAAAATATAGAGCAAATATGTGGGAGAGTATTATGAAGAGACTAAAGGATATCTATCAAAAAATCACAGGTATCACGGCAGGTTTTAATGAAGACCATGTAGGCGCCTATGCCGCCCAGTCGGCATATTTTTTCATGCTGTGCATGATTCCGATTATTTTGCTTTTGCTTACCATGGTGCAGTACACCCCTGTGACAAAGGCGGATGTAATGACCGCCGTCATCCAAGTGTTCCCGTCGTCTGTGGAAAACCTGATAACGTCTATTGTGAATCAGGTATATAACCAGTCCACGGGAGTCATCCCGGTCACGATTGTGGTCGCCCTGTGGTCGGCAGGGAAGGGCGTGCTTGCAATGGCGTCGGGGCTTAACTGTATTTACCGGTGCAGGGAGACGCGTAACTATATCGTGCTTCGCATCCGGGCAACATTCTATACCGTATTGTTTATCGTAGTCATTATACTGCTGTTGGTATTATCGGTATTCGGTAATACGCTGAACCTGTTCATTGCAGAACATATCCCGTTCCTTAGGAGGGTGGCAGACCAGTTGATCGCGGCGCGGGTATTCATTACGCCGACGGTGCTGGTGATATTTTCACTGATGCTGTACCGTTACCTTCCGAACCGGCGGGGACGGTTCCGCGACCAGCTCCCGGGCGCCATGTTTGCGGCTGTGGGATGGATGGTCATTTCCTGGGTATTTTCTATCTACCTGGATGTGTTCAAGGGATTTTCCAACATGTATGGGAGTCTTACGACCATCGTTTTGATTATGCTGTGGATGTACTTCTGTATGTATTGCATCCTGCTTGGCGGGGAAATGAATGTGCTGCTTTGCGGAAAGGTTTTTGCAAAAAAGTGAGACAGAGATTTTGAAATAAGGAACATACGAGGAGGATGAATATGAAACAGAAGACCCGTTTAATGACGCCGGAAGAGAATCATCGTTTCCAGCTTGTGCAGGCAGTGGCGTTCGAGGTATCTATTGATTATGAAGAGGAGAAAAAGAAATCTCAGACAGATTTGGAGACAGATGAAAACTGCAGGAAAATCGGGGTATTTTCAGAAGACGAATCTGTGTTGTACGGATGCCTTCTTTATAACAAATACCGTTGCCGCTTCGACGGCAAAGAGATGCTGCTTGGGGGAATCGGAGGCGTAGCGACGCTGCCCGAATACCGAAGGAACGGAATTATCCGCACTTGCATGAACTTTACGCTTCGGGATATGTATGAGCAGGGATGTGCATTTTCTTTCTTATACCCGTTTAGCGTGCAATATTATCGTAAATTTGGTTTTGAGGAAGGGAATGGGCTTTGCGATTGGACGATTCCCTTTACGGAGTTTCCCAAGAAGAGCATCGAAGGCAGCGTCGCACAGATTTTTCCGGGAGACAGCTTAGAGCCGCTTTTGAGAGTTTATGAAAAATTTTATAAGGAATATAATCTTTCCTCTATTCGTGAAAAATATAGTCCACAAATGGAAAAAGAAGATTTGCTAAAGCAGCGCAGGTATGTTTTTCTCTATCGCGATAGAGCCGGCGTCCCCAAAGGCTTTTTCATTTACCGCAAAAAGAGTACGCCGGACGGCGTGGTTATGGAATGCACAACCACGTTTGAAGCCCGTAATGATTTTTTGTTTTTAGACGCCGATGCTTTTAGCGAGATGCTATCTTTTATAAGATCTGCCTTTGGATCCTATTATGATAAGATTCATTTTGCAATACCTGCCGATATCTCCCTTTCTTTACTTTTGGGTGAAGATATCAAATCATCATGTGAGAAATATTATGGCGGAATGTCAAGGGTTATTGATGTAAAGAAGGCGCTAAAGATGTGCAGATGCCTTGGGAGCGGGCAGCTTTGCATAGGAATCAAGGACGATATTCTTCCTGAGAATCAGGGAGTGTGGAAAATCCGTTTTTCAGAAGGACAGGAGAACCAGGTAGAAAAGGTGAGCGCCGATATAGAAGAGGCAGTAGATCTTTTACTTCCGATCAATGAATTTTCTGCGTTAATTTGCGGCGATAAGGGCGCCGAAGATATTCGGTGGATGCCTAATGTGAAGGTGTACTCGAAAGAAGAGGAGGAGCTTGGAAAGATCTTCTACCACAAGAAATGTTTTATGACGGAACTATTCTGAAACTATTCTGAAAATTTGAAAAAAACTTGACATCATTTTTTCGTATGTTATAATTTTAAGAAGCGTACGGATGTGCTTTCCATATGAAGCGGCACATCCGTATCCATAAAATGAAAAGCGATGACCGTGTAAGTAGAGAACTGTTTTCCAACAGAGAGAGGGAATCACCGGGCTGTAAGTTCCCTTTGGTTCAGACAGGAATCGAATTTCCCGCGCGAGCTGCATATTTGAAGCCATACTATGGTAGTAGGAGATGCCGTTTGATGCACGTTACGCATGTTTGAGCGCCCGCATTCATGAAGCCAGTGCGACTATGCGGGAATCAGGGTGGTACCACGGGTAATTGCTCGTCCCTTTTTGGGATGGGCTTTTTTTGTGCGCAGACCCGTGCAGAGTAAACATGCCGCTGAGGCGGCGCACGGGCCGCGCGGTCTTTCACTGTTTCCGGGAAAAGTGTAAATGACCGGAACAATTTTGTAAATGAGCAGGAAAGGAAGAGAAGCGATGAAAGAGAAATTGCAGAGCATCAAAGAGGAAGCGTTGAAGGCAATCAATGCTGCCGACATGCCGGAAAAATTGAATGATGTGCGTGTAAAGTTCTTAGGCAAGAAGGGAGAACTTACCGCCGTATTAAAGGGAATGAAGAATGTTGCGCCCGAAGAGCGCCCCAAGGTTGGGCAGCTGGTCAACGAGACGCGGGAGGCAATCGAGAGCATTTTAGAAGAGAGCAAGGCGAAGATGGAGCGGGCAATCCGTGAAGAGAAGATGAAGCAGGAAGTGATTGACGTTACGCTCCCCTCCAGGAAAAATATGGTGGGACACCGGCATCCTAACACCATTGCGTTAGAAGAGGTAGAGCGTATCTTCATCGGCATGGGCTACGAGGTGGTCGAGGGGCCGGACGTGGAGTACGACCTGTATAATTTTGAGAAGCTGAATATCCCCGACGGGCATCCGGCCAAGGATGAGCAGGACACCTTCTATGTCAATAAGGAAATCGTGCTGCGTACCCAGACATCCCCGGTTCAGGCGCGTGTGATGGAGCAAGGGAAGCTTCCCATCCGTATGATTGCGCCGGGAAGGGTGTTCCGCTCCGACGAGGTGGACGCGACCCATTCCCCGTCCTTCCATCAGATTGAAGGACTGGTCATTGACAAGAACATTTCTTTTGCAGATTTGAAAGGGACGCTGGAGGTATTCGCAAAAGAACTGTTCGGGCCGGACACGAAGACGAAGTTCCGTCCCCACCATTTCCCATTTACAGAGCCAAGCGCAGAGGTGGACGTTACCTGTTTCAAATGCGGGGGAAAGGGATGCCGTTTCTGTAAAGGGTCCGGATGGATTGAGATTCTTGGCTGCGGTATGGTGCATCCTCATGTGCTGGAAATGTGCGGGATCGACCCCAATGAGTACACAGGATTCGCGTTCGGCGTGGGGCTTGAGCGGATCGCGCTGCTCAAGTATGAGATAGACGATATGAGACTGTTGTATGAAAATGATATTAGATTTTTGAAGCAATTCTAAGAAGCGGCAGAAAGGAGCAGGAAGATGAATACATCATTATCATGGATAAAAGCGTATGTTCCGGGGCTTGAAGCCACTGCACAGGAATATACGGATGCAATGACATTATCCGGAACCAAGGTAGAAGGATACGAGGTGTTGGACGCCGATCTGGATAAGATTGTGATTGGCCAGATTGACAAGATTGAGAAACATCCGGACGCAGACAAGTTGATTGTCTGTCAGGTCAATGTGGGAAATGAGTCTGTCCAGATTGTAACAGGCGCAAAGAACGTGCATGAGAAAGACAAGGTCCCGGTGGTGCTGGACGGAGGACGGGTCGCCGGAGGGCATGAGCCAGGGAGCCGCGTTGCCGGAGGCGTGAAGATTAAGAAAGGAAAACTTAGGGGGATTGAGAGCCGGGGCATGATGTGTTCCATCGAAGAGCTTGGCTCTAACCGCGATATGTATCCGGAGGCGCCGGAAGAAGGCATCTACATTTTCCCGGAGGATGCGCTTGTGGGGGCAAATGCGGTAGAGGCCCTGGGGCTTAACGACGTGGTGTTCGAGTATGAGGTGACTTCCAACCGTGTAGACTGTTTCAGCGTGGTAGGAATCGCACGGGAAGCGGCGGCTACATTTGGCAAGGAATTTCATCCGCCCGTAGTGACAGAGACAGGAAATGGTGAGGACGTTGGCGATTTCATCAAGGTTACGGTCAAGGACAATGACCTTTGCCCAAGGTACTGTGCAAGGGTCGTGAAGAATATCAAAATCGGCCCGTCCCCGAAATGGATGCAGAGACGTCTTGCATCTGTGGGAATCCGCCCGATTAATAATCTGGTTGACATTACCAACTACGTGATGGAAGAATACGGCCAGCCCATGCACGCATATGATTTAGATACCATTGCCGGGCGGGAGATTATCGTGCGCACTGCTGCGAAGGGGGAGAAGTTCACCACCTTAGACGGGCAGGAGCGGGAAATGGATGAGTCTGTGCTGATGATCTGCGACGGCGAGAAGTCGATTGGCATTGCGGGAATCATGGGAGGTGAAAATTCCATGATCACGGACGATGTAAAGACTATGCTGTTCGAGGCTGCATGTTTTGACGGGACGAATATCCGTAAATCCAGTAAGAAAATCGGCCTGCGAACCGATGCTTCCGGTAAGTTCGAGAAGGGGCTTGACCCGAACAATGCGAAAGCGGCAATCGACCGCGCCTGCCAGTTGGTAGAAGAGCTGGGAGCCGGTGAAGTCGTAGGCGGCACCGTAGACGTCTACGGCAAGAAGAAAGAGCCGGTGAGAGTCCCCTTTGATGCAGAGGAAATCAACCGTCTTCTGGGGACAGATATTTCCAAGGAGGAGATGCTTGGCTATTTCGAGAAGATTGGGCTTGGCTTCGACGAGGCGGCAAGCGAAGTCATCGCACCCACCTTCCGCCACGACCTGTTCCGTCTTGCCGACCTTGCGGAAGAGGTGGCAAGGTTCTATGGGTATGACAATATCCCGACCACGCTTCCAAGAGGGGAGGCGACCACCGGAAAGCTGTCCTTTAAGCTGCGTGTGGAAGAGGTGGCAAGAGACATCGCGGAATTCTGCGGATTCAGCCAGGGCATGACCTATTCCTTTGAAAGCCCGAAAGTGTTCGACAAGCTGCGGATTCCACAGGATTCTCCTCTTCGCAGGACGGTAGAGATTATGAATCCCTTAGGTGAGGATTACAGCATTATGCGCACTACTTCCCTGAACGGGATGCTGACATCCCTCGCCACCAATTATAATAGAAGAAACAAGAATGTCCGGCTGTATGAGCTGGGGAATATTTATCTGCCGAAAGCGCTGCCTTTGACGGAGCTTCCCGAGGAACGGATGCAGTTTACCCTTGGAATGTACGGGGACGGAGATTTCTTCAGCATGAAGGGCGTTGTGGAGGAGTTCTTTGAGAAAATCGGGATGAACCAGAAGGAAGTCTATGACCCCAATTCCGGCAAGCCTTATCTCCATCCGGGGCGTCAGGCCAATATCATCTATGACGGCACAGTGGTCGGCTATCTAGGAGAGGTCCATCCGGACATTGCAGACGCCTATGGTATCGGGACGAAAGCCTATGTTGCAGTGCTGGATATGCCGGAGATTGTAAAGCGGGCCACATTTGACCGAAAGTATACTGGAATTGCCAGGTTCCCGTCCGTGAACCGTGATATCAGTATGGTGATTCCTAAGGAGATACTGGTAGGACAGATTGAGGACGTGATTGAGAAGAAGGGCGGTGAGTATCTGGAGAGCTATGGCCTGTTCGACCTCTACGAGGGAGCGCAGATTAAGGAAGGATATAAGTCTGTGGCATATTCCATCGTATTCCGCGCAAAGGATAAGACGCTGGAGGACGCAGAGGTAACGGAGGCCATGGGCAGAATCCTGAAGGCTTTGGAAGCTATGGGAATCGAGCTGCGAAAATAATTGCGCGTTTGAAAAGGCAGAAAGTATGTTTCAAACATGCTGCAGAAATGGGGATTGGAAATGAATAAAAAACAGATAGGCGGTTTGGTCATAGCGGCAATCTTATTTATCATGGTAGGAGTATCCAGCGTACTGACCAATACGTGGTCAGAGAAGATACTAAAGGAAAGCATGGGGGAACTGTTGACGGAGGTGGACGGATTCAATCCGCCCAGCGGCGACTATATTGCAATCGTGACGGTACAAGGCACGATTCAGGAACAGACAGAAACAGGGGTGTTCGATGTGCCTGTGGGGTATCAGCATATCACGACTCTTGACTATATTGATAACCTGATGGACGACAGCGATAACAAGGGAATCCTGCTCTATGTGGATTCCCCGGGCGGAACGGTGTATGAGTCGGAGGAGCTGTACCTGAAACTGAAAGAATATAAGGAAGAGACGGGACGCCCGATTTGGGATTATATGGCGCATTATGCGGCGTCGGGAGGATATATGATTTCTATGGCGGCGGATAAGATTTACGCCAATCCCAATACCACCACCGGTTCGATTGGAGTCATTATGTCCGGATTTGACATGACTGGCCTCTACGAGAAGTTAGGGATTCGTTATTTCAGTATCACCAGCGGGGAGTATAAGGACAGCTCTAAGATGACGGAGGAGCAGATTGCTATCTATCAGGAGCAGGTGGATGAATATTACAATAAGTTCGTGGGTATCGTGTCAGAAGGGCGCGGCATGGAGGATGCGGCGGTGAGGGCGATTGCAGACGGACGTGTCTACACGGCGAGCCAGGCGTTGGAGAAGGGATTGATTGATGAAATCAGTCTTTACGAGGATATGACAGCGGCAATGAGCAGTGAGCTTGGGGTCTATCAATTCTATGAGCAGGAGAGAGAGCTTGATTTCTTTACCTCTCTGTTTGCAAAAATCGAAAGTGTGATTCCCAAGTCAGAAGCGCAGATCTTAAAAGAGACTGCGGCAGAGATGGAAAGCGGGGTGCCGATGTACTATGCAGAACAATTACGCTAACCGCGGCAGGCAGGAATTAGAGTTCGCAGGATTTTGGGTGCGTCTGGCGGCATATCTGATTGACCTTGGTATTGTCTGGATTGGGCTTTTGTTCGTTAATCTGGTTATAGGGATAATGTCCTTCGCGGGAGGAGGTCTGTTTCGGACAAGGTGGCTGTTCCAGTATACGGTAAAAGATACGATATTGTATTTGCTGCAGGTCGCTTATTTTATCCTGCTTACCTATTATACAGGGACGACGCCGGGAAAACGTCTTATGAACCTCAGGGTGGTCCCTGCGGATGGAAACCGGAAACTTACGTTTGTCAGTATTTTGTACCGGGAAACGGTGGGAAGGTTTCTGTGCGGGCTGTCGGTTGGGATTGGTTATATTATGGCGGGGGTAGACCGGGAGAAGAGAGGCCTTCACGATATGATCTGCGATACCAGGGTGGTCTATGGGAAGAGGATTAAAGTGGTTCCTAAGTATCAGGCTATGGCTGCGTATCCGCCCATACCACCCGTACCGCCTGCGCCGCCTGTTCCGCCCTACGGCCGTCCGTCCGGGGGGAATGGACCGTCTGCCTATGGCCCGATATCTCCGTACGGAAATGCGAATGGAAATATGCCGGCAGGAGAAGGTACTGCGCCGGGAAAGGGGTATGGACAGATGCCGCACGGAGGAAGTCCTCTACCAGAGAAGGAAAAGGATGGGAATCCGGTGGAAGTTTTTGGGAAAATGCCGGAGAATGACAGGGCAGAATCAGAAAAAGTTGTAGCAGGCAATAGCAGTGTGCCGATAAATGTATCAGAGGGATCATCGAATGAAACGGATGGTACGTCTATATAATGGATTAAGGAAGGGATTCATATTAAAATGAAACGACAGGATTTTTACTATGAATTGCCGGAAGAATTGATAGCGCAGGACCCCTTAGTGGATCGGGAAAGCTCCAGGCTCCTTGTACTTGACAGGGAGTCTGGAGTTATTTCGCATCGTGTGTTCCGGGATATTACAGAATATCTCCATGAGGGCGACTGCCTGGTGATTAACGACACGAAGGTTCTTCCGGCAAGGCTGATTGGTTCCAGGGAGGAAACCAACGGAAAGATTGAGATACTTTTACTAAAACGGAAAGATAATAATATGTGGGAAACGCTGGTGAAGCCGGGAAGAAAGGCGAAGGTCGGAACGAAGATTATTTTTGGCGGCGGGCTTTTGGCCGGCGAGGTAGTGGATGTGGTAGAAGAAGGAAACCGTTTGATTCAGTTTACTTATCAGGGGATTTTTGAGGAAATCCTAGACCAGTTAGGGCAGATGCCTCTACCTCCTTACATCACCCACCAGCTTGAGGACAAGAACCGTTACCAGACTGTATATGCGGCGCATACAGGTTCGGCGGCCGCGCCCACGGCAGGGCTGCATTTCACGCCTGAGCTGCTAAAAAAGATTGAAAGGCAGGGAGTGGATATTGCGAAAGTGACGCTGCATGTAGGACTGGGGACGTTCCGCCCTGTGAAGGTGGACGAGATTACCGACCATCATATGCATTCGGAATTTTATCAGATTGATCAGGAGGCGGCGGATAAAATCAACCGGGCGAAGGCGAACGGAAAACGGGTCGTCTGTGTGGGGACTACAAGCTGCCGGACGGTGGAATCTGCAGCAGACGAGAACGGGAAACTTGCGGCGTGCAGTGGATGGACGGAGATTTTCATCTATCCGGGGTATCGGTTCAAGGTGATGGATTGCCTGATTACGAATTTCCATCTGCCGGAATCTACGCTGATTATGCTGGTGTCCGCCCTGGCGGGACGCAAGAAGGTGTTGGAGGCTTATGAGGAGGCTGTGAGGGAGCGGTATCGGTTCTTTTCGTTTGGGGATGCGATGCTGGTGGTGTGAGTAAAAAATTTTGGAGAGGAAAAGCCCGCGGGAGCGCAGGAATACTGGGGTTTTTGGCTTACCATAATACGGGCGGATATTGCGTTGTCATTGTTGAGCCAAACAAAAGAGATACAAAAGTACAGCAACAACAAGCTCAAATCATAAATTGGTAGGATAACGCGCAAAAGAACAAAGTCAGACATTGATCTTGGTTTTATTCCGAATATTGTTGATTTTATTCTGCCGCAGTGGTATACTATATCTGAAAAGCTTGGAGGTGCTAACATGAGTGATACCATAACTGTAAAGGAAGCGGCAAAGCTTTGGGGAATCACGGAGCGTCGAGTAACCGTTCTATGCAAAGAAGGGCGGATAGAAGGGGCATATAAAAAGGGACGCGGTTGGGTGATACCTATCGACGCCGAAAAACCTGCGGATAGTCGCATTAAAACCGGTGCATATAGAAAAACCAAATCATCGTCTGGTCTACCGCTGCCGGTTGGAATTTCAGATTATCGTCTGGCCTCGTCTGAGTACTACTATGTCGATAAAACTATGATGATCAAGGATTTTCTGGACGAGAGACCGATGGTGTCTCTGTTTACCCGTCCGCGCCGTTTTGGCAAAACCTTGAATATGGATATGATTCGCACTTTCTTTGAAAAGACGGACGAAGACACCTCTATTTATTTCAGAGATAAAAAAATTTGGGCTTGTGGTAAAAAATATCGAGACTATCAAGGAAAATACCCGGTGATTTTTATCACTTTTAAGGATGTGAAACGGGACTCCTGGGAGGAGACCTATGATCAGATTTCCAAGATTTTGACACAGGAGTTCGAACGCCACAGCGAGCTCTTGGAAAGCGAGCAGTGCAGTAAATATGAGAAATCGTACTTTAAGAATGTTCTGGAAGGGAAAGCGGACAGCACAGATATGATGATGTCCCTGCAAAGGCTCTCTCAAATGCTGGACGAGCATTATGGTATCCCACCGATTATTATCATCGATGAGTATGACACGCCGATTCAGCAGGGGTATATGAGGGGGTTTTATGATAAGGTGATTCTCTTTATGCGCAACCTCTTTTCAGGCGGCCTGAAGGATAACCGGCACCTTTCTTATGGCTTTTTAACGGGCATTCTTCGTGTGGCCAAAGAGAGCATCTTCAGCGGTCTAAACAATTTAAAAGTGAATTCCATATTGGACAACCAGTATAGTGGATATTTTGGCTTTACGCCGGAAGAAGTAAAAGCGATTGCCCGATATTACCATGCCGAGGAGAAGTACGCGGAAATCTCTGCTTGGTACGACGGGTATCGGTTCGGGAAAACGGAAATATTTAACCCATGGTCTGTTATCAACTATTTTAGCAATGGCTGTCAGCCCAAGGCCTTTTGGCAGTCAACAGGCAGCAATGAGATCATTGGCGAAATTTTGGAGAATGCAGGAGAAGAAATCTATGAACGACTTAACGCTTTACTGCAAAGGGAATCTTTCCTGACGTATATCGACACTGGAGTTATTTATCCCCATATTCGAAATAATCCTTCCTCCGTTTACAGCTTTCTTCTGGTTGCAGGCTATCTGAAAGTCGTAAAGGTAGATCCTGCTTTCAGCGGTGAGTATATGTGCGAGGTGGCGCTGCCCAACCGGGAGATTGCGTTTGTGTATAACAAAGAAATTTTGCAAAAATTGACCGATATCATTCCCCAAGCTACAGCAATCTCCATTCAAGAGGCATTGTATTCTAATGATGCACAAAGGCTGCAAAAGGAGATGTATAAGCTTCTTCTCCAATCGGCAAGCTGCTATGATACTGCCAGAGAAAACTTTTATCATGGTTTTGTTCTGGGGCTTTGCGCTATGATGGATAACCGCTATTATATCAGCTCGAATGGGGAATCCGGAGAGGGCCGATATGATATCCAATTATTGCCTAAGTCAGAGGATATACCAGGTATTCTGATTGAACTGAAGGCGGGCAGAAATTTCTCCGGGGATAAACTAAAGCGGCTCTCAGAGACGGCTTTGACACAAATTCAGGATCGCAAATACGATACCGATATGATCTCAAAAGGCGTTAAAACGGTCTTCAAGTATGGCGTAGCTTTCAGCGGGAAACAGGTCGAGGTTACTACGAATTCTATATAATATATCATTGCGTTACAGGGAACAAAAAAGCTGGACGAAGCGATTGCGGAATTTGAGAAAATCAGAAGCCTTCCGCCCGAAGAGCAGGAGAAACATTATATCCCGGCTGAGAAAATTCTCGTAGAGTTTGGATATACAGCAGGGAAAGAGAGGCGAGAATGGATGAATAAACAATATTATCGGTTGTTGCTCGACGACTATTCCGCGGCATCCTTTACCAGTTTTGATAAAAGCTACTTTGGAACTCTTGAACAAATAGATTCCTTATTTTTTGAGCATAAGGCGGATGGAAAACTTAGGGAACAGCTTGCAGAAATCATTTCGATTTATGATCGGTATATAGCTGGCGAGAAAAAGCTCACTCATAATGTAGCGTACCGGGAAGTTCCATTTCTGGAACCCGCAAAAGTTATTGGAACAGACACCTCTGTGCTGGCAGATCACGTATGGCAGCACTTTAACACATGGAATGATCCCTACCAATTGAAATGTGCTAAAGCGGAGAGTAAGCATATTTGGTTTTGCTGCAACAGAAAATACAGCCGTTGTATCCAGACGAAGTTTACAGATCTGCAGTATGAAAGTTATATAGGAAAATATGAAAAGCTGGGGGAGATGCTCTTTGGTTATCCGAATCAAATCATTGGCGATAATGGTAATCTTGTAAACCGCTTATTTGTTATAGAAAAAACTTTCAAGAATAGAGCGGAAGCAATGGAAGACATGGCTCAATTTCAAAAAAACAAAGACATTAACTTTGCAGAGATTTTAAATGATATATTCGGAGACGGCTAAAATGGGTTGACCGGAAAGCTCTTTGCCGTTCGATGAAAGGGTGATACCGCCCAAAGGCGAATTTTCGCTTTTTTCTCCACTCCTTTTTGGGGTGTAGTCTTTCATCTCAGGTATTACGCAAGTTGGCTCGTACTATCCAGGAGCAATATCAAGCCTTGGCCACAGCGGAACAGCGCTTTCATGAAGAGGCGGCGAAGACGAGACAACTGGAGCAGGAATTGGAACGGCAAAGCCAGAGATGTGATGTACAAAGAGACATCATAAGCGGTATTATAAATCAACAATATCAACTTTCGGAAAAAAGAAAAAACTGTCTCGAACAGGTAAACAAGCTGCGCCTGCAAATGGAGGAATGCTTTAAGAAGATTGCACAGGCCCGCGGGTTCTATATATCGCTATTGAAGGAGGCTTCCGATCGGCGTGGCGATCAGTCGATTAAGAATCTGTTATTACTGTGGAAAGAACCGGGGGATGAGAAGAACACGCCTGTGGCATTTTCTCAGCGCGACCAGGAAGCAGCATTCGGTTCTTTGCTGAACACGGTGTTTTTGCTGACCCCTGTGCTTTCCACTACATTTGCATCAGCGGGAAAAATGCTGGCCTCCATTCGACGTCCAGGAGAAATTGGCTGCCTGATTATCGACGAGGCCGGGCAAGCCGCGCCGTAGATGGCGTTAGGGTCTCTTTTCCGCTGCCGCCGTGCTATCGTGGTTGGTGATCCCAAACAGGTGGAGCCGGTTGTGACGGATGAACTGGATTTGATCAAACAGGTTAACCGAAGAAACACCGAGCCTTTTTGTTATTACCCCGTTTACCACCGTGCGGGACGGCATGAAGAAGATGATTCGAACTCAGCCGGAGTACCGGGAGGATAAACGATTTGCTGAGTGGGCAGAAAATAACATAGGAACCGTGCACACCTTCCAGGGCAAAGAAGCGGATCAGGTCATTTTTCTGCTTGGATGCGATAAGAATGCTTTACTGGCGGTACGATGGGTAAACGCCAACATTGTCAATGTAGCGGCTACCAGTGCCAAGTATCGTTTGTATGTAATCGGTGATTATACTGTTTGGCAGCATTCCCTTCTATTTCAAAAGGTAAAGGGGATTCTGGACAGTCATGCCCTTCGTGCCCTGCAAAAAACGGCAGACAGTCCCGATGTGCTGCGAAATGACAAGCAGATAGCGCAATTGCTGCAAGAAGTGCCTGGTGCTGACTCCTTGACAATGGATGGGGAATTGGATGATTGCCTGGTGGCGCCCCTTTTTCAAGAGTTGGATAATTTATGGAAAAATAGTTCACTCACATCGGCACAGTTGGCGGCGTTCGGTCTTTCTGCATCCGATATGAAAAGTTTACCGTCGAAAATTCAGCAAAGGCTTACCAGCAGTATACTGTTGCATGAGCTATTTGCCATGATGAGAGAAAGGTATAACCTGGAAGATATGGATGCGTCCTGCGCAGGCATCTTATTCTGCAAGACAATGGAATCCATGCTGAAAGAAATGCTCTTAGGGAAATTGAAAGCAATGTTTCCAGATGAGAAGATATACAAGGAAAAGCTATGTGATATAAAGGAAAATAAAGTAACAGCAGGAACCTTTACCTATCTTCTAAATAAAGAAGAATTTCGTTCTCGATTAGCTTCCCGCAGGGCTATCTTGTTTGAACAGGTTTGCGATGAGCGGTGGTGGAAAGTATATGCCGAGGAGTTAGAAAAATTTCGTCGGCTGCGCAACACCTGCTGTCATTCCGAACCGCTGAACTGGCAGCAGGAGAACGAACTAATACAGATCCTTTTTGCGAAGCAGGAGTTTATCAAAACACTGGTTGGCGATGCCTTGTGATGATGTTTGAAACGCTAATGGATTACATCACTTACAGGTGTATTGACAACATACTTCTAAGGAAGTTATCTGCGCTGTCCAAAACACTGGGGCGTCGGGAAATGTTATTTTCTGCAAAGAGGTATGGCGTAGAAATATAGCATTTCCGTCAGCCCCATCACAGTCCTGTATTAATACTCACACGTCTGCTTTAATACTTTTATCTGTTCTCTTGCTCTTCCATAAAATGTAGTCAACGGCATTCCGCAAAGTTTTGCCGCCTCTTTTCCAAGAATCTGTCCGCTTCTCCATCTGCAGCAAATCTGAATGAAGTCGTCCGGCACATCCCGTTTGGGGCGCCCAAACTGTACGCCCCGCAATTTTGCTGCCTCGATTCCTTCTTTTTGACGTTCTCGGATATTCTTCCTTTCATTTTCTGCCACGAAAGAAAGTACCTGCAGCACAATATCGCTAAGAAAGGTTCCCATTAGATCCTTGCCCCTCCTGGTGTCTAAAAGTTCCATGTCAAGAACAACAATGTCTACTTTTTTTTCTTTCGTCAGAATACGCCATTGCTCAAGTATTTCCTCGTAATTTCGTCCAAGGCGGTCAATGCTCTTTACATAGATTAAATCGTCCTCTCTTAATTTCTTGAGCATCCTGTTGTACATAGGACGCTTAAAATCCTTGCCGGACTGCTTGTCTATATAAATATTCTGCTCCGGCACCTCTTTCTCGTTCAATGCAAGCATCTGCCTGTCCTCGTTCTGCTCCCTTGTGCTTACACGCACATACCCGTATATCATTCATTTCAACCTCCTCTTTTGTATGTAGAAGCGATTGTATGTGTAAATCGCTTTGGTATTATTTTAATCTGGAATGGGGGAAGAACAAAGATGTTGATTTTTGACACGGTGAAATTTTAGAATATTTTATAGAAAGAATAAATAAAAAAAGCCATTACGAAAAAGCATGGTTTTGCGCCGGAGATTGAGGAGGTTGTGCCGCTTAAAAACCTCAAGGAAAGGTACGGGTTTTCTTCTGCCTGGGAATATTATGAGAGGGAGGAGGAGCAGTTTCAGAAAGAACTCCGCAGGCGAAATATTTTCAGCGGTTTTTATCAATGGGTCCGATATTATGGAAATGTGATGAAGGAAAACAGGAGAAATTTAGACAGGAGGAAGGGCGGTATGGAAGGCGGTTATTTTGACCCATTTTATAATCTTGACGGCAGGAGGGTGGTTTTGTTTGGTTCAGGCAGGATTGCGGACGATTACCTGGAGAAATACGGAAGAATATATGCGCCGTTTTTCCTGGTGGATAATAACCGGGAAAAATGGGGGAGCAAAAAATGTGGGATTGAAATTAAAGCCCCGGATTCCTTGAACAGGCTGATGTACGGAACATACCGGGTGATTATCGTTATCAAAGATTATGAGCCGGTTGTGAAGCAGCTTGAGGCGATGGGAATCCGGGAGGACAGTTACCGGATTTTCAGCAGGGAGATGGAACCGTTATTAGGTGAGAAGATGGTGGATGCAATGTCCGACGGCAAGTATCACATGGGTTATGTTACCGGAGTTTTTGACCTGTTCCATATCGGACACCTGAATCTCCTCAAAAACTGTAAAAAACGATGCCATTATCTAGTTGCGGGTGTGCTTACAGATGAGCTTACAATGCAGGATAAGGCAAAGACTCCATTTATCTCGTTTGAGGAAAGATTGGAGATTGTGAAGCAGTGCAGGTATGTGGACCGGGTTGTGGCTGTTGATGCCCATAATACGAATAAAATTGATGCATGGAAGGAACTGAGGTATGGGTGTCTCTTTTCAGGGAGCGACCATGAGGGGCAGCCATACTGGGTTTGGCTACAGAGGAAACTGCGTACGCTTGGAGCGGAGTTGGAGTTTTTCCCTTATACGCAGAGTACCAGTTCTACGATGCTGCAGGCAGCAATAATGGGGGCAGTGGGAGATAAGAACCGTGTGCAGGCGGATTCCAGGTATTAAGAAAGGCAGTAATATGGAGATCATCTGTTCATCTGCCGGCATCGTGAATCCGTTTCGCCCCGGACAAGGGGTTATGGATATGGTGGACGCCGGTTTTCAGAATACATCGTTAGAGTTTGATATGTCCTGTTCCAGTTATGAGCTGGAACATTATGGAGAGATTCGCAAGGATGAGGAAGGGGAGGCAGACAGGCTGTTTCTTCCTGTTTCGGAGCATCCGGAAGAGGTCCGGAACTTTTTTGTAAAAATGCATGGGGAGTGTGTCCGGAACCATCTGCGAATCCCGGTCGCCCAGGCGCCTTGCCTGCCCCGGGATACGAAGCGGGAGGATTTGGCGGGGAGGCTTACCGAGATTCAGAAGGAATGTATCCGCTTTTGCGGGGAGATTGGCTGTGGTTATCTTGTGGTTCGTCCGTTATATGCAGATACGGTTTACAGATCGGATGCGGTTTCCCAGGGAGATGCTGCTTACGGAGGATATGCGGCTGGCGAAGAGTTCAGCCGTGGGATTGTTGGACATGCAGACGATATACAAGAAAAAGAATGGCGGATAAACCGAAAGTATTACCTGGGGCTGGCAGAGACGGCCCGTGAAAACGGTGTCATGGTTTTGCTTGAAAACCAATGCCGCAACCGGAATGGCCGGATGGTGCGAAGCGTTTGTTCCGACGGTGAGGAAGCCGCAATGTGGCTGGATTGGCTAAACCAGGAAGCCGGGGAGCAGCGTTTCGGGTTCTGCATGGACGTGGGCGTGTTAAGCCTGTGCGGGCAGGACATGTATGAGTTCGCCCTTGCGTTAGGGGATCGGCTTAAAGCAGTGGTTTTAAGGGATTGCGACGGGCAGAATGAAGGCTCTTTGCTTCCGTTTACCTGCGCTTGCTTTGGAAAGCCGCGGACGGATTGGCTGCGGCTTTTGCGTGGGCTTAGGGAGATTGGGTTTGACGGGCAGTTAATCCTGGATGCCTTTGACACGGTGGTCACATTTTCCCCGCTTTTGCGTCCGCCCCTTCTAAGGCTTGCAAAGGCGACGGCAGACTATTTCCAATGGCAGATAGGGATTGAGAACCTGCTGAAGAAGTACCGGAAGATTGTGCTGTTCGGCGCAGGGAACATGTGCCGGAATTATATGAAATGCTATGGGGAGAAATACCCGCCGTTGTTTACCTGTGATAATAATGAAAAGACATGGGGGACGGTATTCTGCGGCCTTGAGGTGAAAGCGCCTGGGGCGCTGAAAGACCTGCCGGAGGATTGCGGGGTTTTTATCTGTAATATTTATTACCGTGAAATTAAGCGGCAGTTACAGGCAATGGGAGTAGAGAATATCGAGTTTTTTAACGATGAATATATGCCGTCGTTTTATTTTGACAGGCTGAAAGGGGTGTAGCGGTATGGTTTCCATAGGCGTACAGACGAAGGGCGTGGTAGAGGATCGGGACCCGAAAGCGGGATTTGAACTGCTGAAAAGGGTAGGATTTTCTAATGTTGATTTTAGTTTGAATTCGTATCTTCTGAATACGTCGCTGTACCGATTTGAGCTGAATGGTTTTTTTGACCAGACGGTTACGGAATTGGAGACCTTTTTCCGACCCCATAAGGAGGGGGCGAAAGCCGCCGGGGTGAAGATCCATCAGATGCATATGCCTTATCCATTGTATATCCCTGGCGGTAAGAAGGAGATCAACGACTACCTGTGGAATGTGGTTGCGCCGAAAAGCATGGAAATCTGCGCTTTTTTTGGGTGCCGGTATCTTGTGGTGCATGGGTTCAAGCTGTCGGGGAACCTTGGGTCTGAGGAAGCAGAATGGAGGCAGACGGAGCGATTCCTGGATTCTCTTGCGCCGATGGCGAAGGAGAGGGGGATTGTCCTCTGTATCGAGAACCTGTACGATGTGCTGGGAGGGCATGTGGTGGAGGGACCTTGCTGTAACGCGGGGAAGGCGGCGGAGCGGATTGACCGGTTTAATGAGAAGTACCATGGGGAGGCGCTGGGATTTTGCTTTGATACGGGGCATGGGAATTTGGTGGGGATTGATTTTGAAAAGTTCCTGACACGGCTTGGGCATCGGGTGAAGGCGCTGCATATCCACGATAATGATGGAGTGGGGGATTTGCACCAGATACCGTTTACGTTCACGAAGACGAGGGAGAATCGGGCTTCTACGGATTGGGAGGGATTTATCAGAGGGTTAAAGAGGATTGGGTATGAGGGTGTGTTGAGTTTTGAGACGGCGCCGGCGCTGACGGCATTTCCGGGAGAGATGAAGGAGGCGGCGCTGGGGTTTATTGCGGGGGTTGGGGAGTATTTTGCCGGTAAAATTAGATCATGACAATACCAAGTTATACTCTATTCGGTCAAAAATTGGGGACAAGAACTGCCTGCTTCGTTTCATACAGACAGTTAATGATTCCAATTTTTGACTAGATAGGTCAGTTTTCTAAGATCTCTATTTTACAGGAATGTTTTTTATCCTTTTTACTATATGCAATACCTACGGCAAGAATCCTTCCGGTATATGATACAAGTGCCCCAAGTTTCCCCTTAAACTTGAGCGCATACTTTCGGTCTTTGATCTGCTGGATTGCCTCTTCTGGCGTATGGTCAATCTTTAATTCAAGAATGATGCAGTCAGCTTTTTTATCTTCCGGGTAGAAGATAAAATCGACATATCCGATTCCAGCTTTATCCTCTCTTTCAATCCGATAGCTGTCTCTTGCGGAAAGATAAACCAGATTTATCAGTGCAGTCAGCTCGGATTCGTTATTATAGCTTAATAAAGGCGTTTCTGTATTATGAGCATATTCTAATATCGAAAGCATTTTGTCCGTATCCAGCGACAATGTTGCCTTCAACATCTGTTCTGACTTTTGAGAAAGGCGATATACATATCCTAAGGCTGGCTCCCTGCGAATCATATCTACGAATTTATCCATCAATTCTTTATTTGGAATAGATACCCGTCCGTTTTCTACGCATAAAAAGCCATACACAACCATTGCGGATAGAACTTCATCTTTTGTCCGCAATTCCATAGAAGTAGCGGCATATTCCTGTATGTTTGCCGGAACCGATTCACCGGCAGCCATAAGCGCAATATCATCTCTCACATCATCTACATTTTTACGGACATAATAAAATATCTCATCATATGGACCTGAATTAGTCCAATAATTGCTGAGCTGGTTATCGCTTAGGGCGCATACCACGGAGCGAGGGTTATACAGCCGTTTCCCTGACAACGTTTGGTATCCATCGTACCAAATCCGCAGCTTGTCACGGCTGATGGAAGGTTTTTCCGTAAGTTTTAGGTAGCGTTCAAACAAAATGTCTACTTCTTCATCCGAAAATCCAAAATATTCCCCGTATCTTACTTTTGTTGCCATTGTGTATTCTAAAAACATATTCAATTCAGAACCGCTTGAATATTTCGCAATCGGTAGGATTCCCGTCATATACGCTAATTCTACATATGGCTGATCTTTGAGCAGATTGCTGATAAAATCTATAAACGCAGCCTTATCCGAATCGGTCACGAACTGTCTGTGAAAGATAAAATCCCATTCGTCAAGGACAAAAATAAATTTTACATCATCCTCAATTTCCAGAATTTGGTTCAGCGCATCCCAAACGGCAGTCTCACAGTCGATTCCTACATTGGGGAATTCACGGATCAGATCCTCAAGAAGCCTTTTTTGAATTCTTGTAATATATTGAGAATAATTCTTGCATTCTGAGGGCATTTCATTAAACATAATATGAATGACATTATGTTTGTTCAAATGTTTATGATACCATTCCCTTCTGCTGACACTCAATTTTCCGAATATATCGCTGGTATCCATACCTCTCCCGAAATAGGAGGCGATCATGTTTGCCATAACTGTTTTCCCAAATCTTCGGGGTCTGGTGATGCAGACATATTTATTTCCAATCGTGCCTAACTGTTGAGGCGCATGGTCGGAAGATTCTAATAAAGCGGCAAGTTCGTCCAATAGAGCCGTTTTGTCTATAAAATATGCAGCCCTTGTCTCATTTTGGTATAATATAGCGGGTTTTTTGCTGTTTAGATAAAGCCCCATACAATCATTTCCTTTCAGATAAGGTATGAATTGAGTATAACATATTTGAACAAGGTGATAAAGGGAAAGGCTTATAAATGTTATTGAACCAGAAGCCTAAAGTTGTTATACTATATACGTTAAGCTTTCATTTAAACATGAAGAAAGAGATTGGAGTCCGGAAGATTCGGATAAGAGATAAGTTGTTGGTAGAGGCTGTAGTTTAACATTTCAGATAGAAAGGAAAAAGAAGATATGATCATCGCATTAATCTTATCCGGCGGTACGGGTACAAGGCTGGGTTCTGACATCCCCAAGCAATACATCGAGGCAGGCGGCAGACCGGTGATTACCTACAGTATCGAACAGCTTTATCGTCATAGTGGGATAGAAGCAATCCAGATTGTCGCAGACCCTGTCTGGCAGGGAAAGATAAGCAACTGGCTTACGGCATATGGTTTCTCAGGAAAATTCAAAGGGTTTTCCAGACCCGGCGGCAACAGGCAGCTATCTATCCTCCATGGATTAGAGGATATCCGGGAATATGCGAAAGAAAGCGATTATGTCTTCATCCACGACGCCGCCCGGCCGCTTTTGACGAAGAAGCAGATTACGGACTGTATCGAAAGCGCCGTCGGGCATGACGGAGTCCTGCCTGTGCTTCCGATGAAGGATACGGTTTATTTAAGCACAGACGGGAAGAAGATAACAGAGCTGTTGAATCGGAGTGAAATATATGCCGGACAAGCCCCGGAGTTATTCCGGCTTGGTTCTTATTACGAAGCCAACTGCCGCTTATTGCCTGAACAAATCTGGCAGATTAACGGCTCCACAGAGCCGGCAATCCTGGCAGGACAGGACGTTGTAATGATTCCCGGCGATGAGGGGAATTTCAAGATTACTACAAAAGAAGATTTGGAAAGATTCCAAAAGATCGTAGATGCAGAAGTACATTCTGCATAATATGGGGGTAGGAAAATGAAAGCATGGGTTTTACACAATATAGGAGATATCAGGTTCGATGGGGTAGAAGAACCAACGCTTAGGGAGCAGGAAGTGTTAGTGAAGGTAAGAGCAGCTGGAATTTGCGGTTCGGACATCCCAAGGATTTACCAGACCGGAGCCTATTCTCATCCCCTGATACCCGGACATGAATTTTCAGGTGAGGTGGTGAAAGTCGGAGCCTTGGCAGATACCGCATTACAAGGGCAGAGGGTTGGTATATTTCCATTAATTCCATGCCGCACGTGTCCGCCTTGCCGTAAGATGCAATATGAGATGTGCAGAAGTTACAGTTATCTCGGTTCGCGTCAGGACGGAGGCTTTGCCGAGTACACGGCAGTTCCGCAAGAGAACCTGATACCGATTCCTGACAGCGTTACATTCGAGGACGCCGCCATGTTAGAGCCGATGGCTGTGGCTGTCCATGCCATGAGACGGATTGGGGTAAGTGCAGACGATCATATTGCAATCTGCGGCGTCGGCACAATCGGGCTGCTGCTATATATGTTTCTGCGGGAAGCGGGTGTGCAGAATATCTATGTGTTTGGGAATAAAGACTTCCAGAAACAGACGCTCCAGAAACTGGGGCTTCCCAAGGAATGTTACTGCGATATCCGAAAGAACAGTACCCAGCAATGGATTCAGGAACGGACGGACGGCATAGGCGCAGATGTCTTTTTCGAGTGTGTGGGTAAGAACGAGACGCTGAAACAGGCGGTAAACCAGACTGCATTTGCCGGGAAGATTATGCTGGTCGGTAATCCGTCTGGGGATATGGGGCTGGAGAAATCGGTGTATTGGAAGATACTGCGGAACCAGCTTACCGTGAAGGGGACATGGAATTCCTCATTTACGGGAGAAGAGTCCGATGACTGGCATTATGTACTGAAACGGCTCAGGGAGAAACGGATTGCGCCTTCAGAACTGATTACCCATCGTTTCCCTCTGGAAGAGTTGGAAAGAGGGTTTCATATCATGCGGGATAAGACGGAAGATTATGTGAAGATTATAGGGCGGTAAGGAGAAATCCTGCTGCCTTTAATTTATTAAATGGTAGAGGGCTGACGTGCCTTGCTTTGGGGCAAAGCGTAAAATCGAACATTTGGCAAAGGCTTTTTCGTCATATAGCGATTACCCGCTTTTATCATACGCAACAATTTGGAAAATAGCAATAGTTAGTTGTGTAAAACAGGAAATCGTTTGGAAACATATTGACAAATTTATAGATTTGTGGTTATATTAAAATATGAACACATGAATGATTGTTCATATGAAAATAAAAATTGCAGGACAAATGAATTGTTTTATCAAGCTAGGAGGGATTTTAAATGGAAGAGAAAGAAAGGATGAATATAGATTCTGGTGGGCGTGGCCATGCTAGTGAAAATCATACGCATGAAAGCCAATGCAGCTGCGGACACAGTCATCATATACATGAATCCCAATGCAGTTGTGGAGACACCCATATGCATACGCATGAGGAGTATTCTCATGAATCCCAATGCAGCTGTGGCTGTGGCCATGACCATTCGCATAGTCAAGAGGAACATACCCATGAGAGTGAATGCGGCTGTGGCCATGACCATCATACCCATGGTCATCATGACCATGATCATCACGGCCATACCCATGAACCCGCCCAATCCGACGACACTCCCGCTATGCCCGCCGGTGTCCCTAAGAGAATTTACATCCTTGATAACCTGGGCTGCGCTAACTGTGCCGCAAAGATGGAGCGGCAGATCCGGGAACTCCCGGGGGTTAAGATGGCAACCATCACATTTGCAACGAAGCAGCTAGCAGTAGCGGCAGACGACCCCGACGCATTGCTCCCCGAATACCGTAGAATCTGTGCCTCCATCGAGTCAGAGGTCACAGTGACGCCCAGAGAGGATGGCATCGTCGCACAAAAAAAAGAAAGCCCGTTTGCAGAAAATAAAAAGGATCTCATAGCAGTAGCGGCCGGCGCCGTCCTGTTTATCACAGGCGAAGTCCTAGAGCGTGCAATGCCGGGTTTTGCTGTCACTCCCGTTTTGTTTATTATAGCATACGCCATTCTCGGGCTTGAGATTGTATGGACGGCAGTAAAGAACCTGGCGAAAGGCCATGTATTCGATGAAAATTTCCTGATGAGCGTAGCGACGCTGGCGGCTTTTACCATCGGAGATTTTGCAGAAGCCGTAGGCGTCATGTTGTTCTACCGGGTGGGCGAGATTTTCGAGGACATTGCCGTAAGCCGCAGCCGCTCCCAAATCATGGAAGCCGTAGACCTGCGGCCGGAGAATGTCAGCCTGATAGAGGGCGGCGACGTGAATATAATCCCGGCGAAGGATGCGAAGGCAGGCGATGTCATCCTCATCCGCCCAGGCGACCGTATCCCGTTAGACGGCAGGATTATAGAAGGGCAGAGCCAGATTGATACATCGCCTGTGACGGGAGAACCTGTGCCTGTGAAAGTATTTCCGGGCAAAGACGTATACTCTGGCTGTGTCAATGACACGGGCGTATTGAAACTTGAGGTGACAAAACCTCTCGGCGAATCCATGGTAACGCGGATTCTTGATTCCGTGGAAAATGCGGCTGCAAGCAAGCCTAAGATTGACCGTTTTATCACCAAGTTTGCCAGAATCTATACGCCTGTAGTGGTTGCGGCGGCTGTCCTTACGGCTGTGGTTCCGTCCGTCTTTACCGGTAATTGGAACTACTGGATTTACACGGCAATCACCTTCCTTGTCATCAGCTGCCCATGCGCGCTGGTTTTAAGCGTCCCTCTTGCGTTCTTCTCGGGGATTGGCGCCGGCTCAAGACAGGGAATCCTGTTCAAAGGCGGCGTCGCCATTGAAGCATTGAAGGACATAAAAGCTGTTGTAATGGATAAGACAGGAACGATCACCAAGGGGAATTTTGTGGTACAGAAAATCGTGAATCTGAACCGTCTGACGGAAAAACAGATTTTAACTGTGGCGGCAGACTGTGAGTTAGATTCCACCCACCCAATCGGAAGAAGCATCGTCACAGAGGCAAACCAGCGCAGCCTAAAGCTTGTGCGGCCGCAGCAGGTGGAAGAGATATCCGGCAAAGGAATCCGTGCGGTATTCCCAGAGGGAACGGTACTGTGCGGAAGCCAGGGCTTAATGGAAATGTATCAGGTTGACACGAAGAACTACCGTAAGGACGCCTATGGAACCGAGGTCCTGGTGGCGATAGACGGAGAGCTTTCGGGATATCTGGTAATCGCGGATGTGATTAAGGAAGAGGCGAAAGGGGCAGTCAGGCGGATGAAATCCCAGAACCTTGTCACGGCAATGCTGACAGGCGATGCAAAAGACAGCGCCGAAGCCGTAGCGCAGCAGACCGGGATTGACGAGGTGCATGCACAGCTTTTGCCGCAGGATAAGCTTACACATCTACAGGACATCCGCAGGAAACACGGGGCTGTGATGTTTGTAGGTGACGGGATTAACGACGCGCCCGTCCTTGCGGGGGCAGACGTAGGGGCAGCCATGGGAAGCGGCGCAGACGCGGCAATCGAGGCGGCGGACGTGGTATTCATGACCTCTTCCGTAGATGCGATTCCGGAGGCGGTAGGGATTGCCAGAAGGACGGGAAGGATTGCCATGCAGAACGTGGTGTTTGCCCTTGTAATTAAATTCCTGATAATGGTACTGGGATTTCTAGGATACGCAAATATGTGGATGGCGGTATTTGCCGATACGGGCGTGGCAATGCTCTGTGTCCTGAATTCTATCCGCGTATTATATGCGAAAAAATCATTACAAAAATATTAATTTTACTTTCATTTTATGCCAAACGGTTGAAATCAGGGATTCCGTTTGGCATAATTAATAATGGTACTGTATTTTCGCAGTATGGATGTTCATATCCATGGAAAGGAAGGCATAATATGAAGAAGACAGAGGCGGAATGCTGTGAAGTGACGTTTGTCCATGACGATATCGTCCGCCAGATTGGGACGAAGATGCCTGAAGAGGAACTGCTGAAGGAATTGGCAGATTTTTATAAAGTATTTGGGGACTCTACCAGAATTAAGATTCTGTGTGTGTTGCTGGAGGCGGAGGTGTGCGTCTGTGACCTTGCCGAGATTTTAGGCATGACCCAGTCGGCAATCTCCCACCAGCTCAGGGTGCTGAAACAGATGAAGCTGGTAAAGAACCGCAGAGACGGAAAGACCGTATATTATTCGCTGGCTGACGATCACATCCAGACGATTATCAGCCAGGGTATGGAGCATATTACAGAGTAGTTTTCCGGTGTTTTGAATACCGGGCAAAGAGGCGGGGCAACATGACAAAGCAGCTGAGAATAAAGTGTATTGTCTATATTGTAGGAATCATCGTCTATGGCGGGGCAATCGCAGCGTCCATGCGCTATTCGCTGGATAACCGTGTGAAGTTTATCTGGTTTCTGGCGGCGTATCTGATTATCGGGTCTGAGACATTCTGTAGGCTTTGCGAGAGCCTGATGCAGAAGAGGGTCATGACAGAATATATGCTGATTATACTTGCGACGGTGGGCGCTATCGGAACCATGCATTATACGGAGGGTGTGTTCGTCATGGCGTTGTTTGGGTTCGGAATGTTGATTGACGCCTATTCCACTGCAAGCACGAAACGGACGATTCAGAAGCTAATCAATATCCGTCCAGAGTATGCCACCAGGCTGGTCCGCGGCAAGGAGTTTAAGGTAGACCCTTCCACTTTGAAGCCGGGACATGCGATTATCATCAAGCCGGGGGAGCGTGTGCCGGCGGACGCCATGGTAACATACGGGATATCGGATGTAGATACCAAGGCGCTGACAGGAGAGGCGGCTCCCCAGTCTGTGGGAACAGGAGACAGGATTTACAGCGGTTATATTAACCTGAGTGCGGCGATTGAGGCCATGGTAGTAGGATCTTATGAAGATTCGGCTGTCACCAGAATTCTGAGGATGGTAGAAGAAGCCCAGGAGCAGAAGTCGGAAAGCGAGAATTTTGTCGGTTCCTTTTCCAGGTTTTATACGCCGGCGGTGTTGCTTTGCGCGCTTGCGATTATGATATACCCGTCCATGACATTTTCTTATGGGAATTGGGATGCATGGATTTACCGGGGATTGATTTTTCTGGTTGTCGCATGCCCGTGCGGTCTTGTGCTGTCTATACCGTTGGCATTCCTTGGGGGGATTGCGTCGGCGGCAAGGCAGGGCATCGTGGTTAAGGGAAGGAATCATTTGGAAGATTTGGCGAAGGCGGATACCTTCATCTTTGATAAGACAGGAACCCTGACGGAAGGGGTGTTCCATGTTACGGATGTACGGGCCTTCCATATGACAAGAGAGGAACTGTTGGGGATTGCCGCCCATGTGGAGAGTTATTCCAACCACCCGATCGCCCAGTCTTTGCTTACGGAATACCGCAGGCAGGTAGATAAGAGAAGGGTGGGCAGGATGCGCGAGATGCCAGGGCTTGGGGTCAGCGCCGTGTTCGACGGGGAACGCGTTTATGTGGGAAATAAAAAATTGATGGACCGGCAAGGCGTCGTTTGTTCGGAAGTAGAAGAGCCGGGAACCGTGCTTTATATCGCCATCGGGAAGCGTTATGCGGGTTATATTGTGATTTCGGATTCTGTGAAGGAGAATACGAAGGATACTTTTGATTATCTGCGGGACAAATGCAGCGCAGTCCTTGTAATGCTTACCGGAGATACGGAGAGCGGAAGTATCCCGGTTGCCCGGGAGCTTGATATGGATTATGCTTATGTGAACCTGATGCCGGAGGATAAAATGGAGTTGGTGGAGGATTTCCTGAGCATCCAGGACGCCTCCGAACGGCTGGTATGCGTGGGCGACGGAATCAATGACGCACCGGTTTTGGCGCGGGCAGATGTGGGAATCGCCATGGGAGCCATGGGCTCAGAGGCGGCGGTTGAAGCGGCGGATGTGATTCTTTTGGAAGACGATTTGCATGGAATCGTGGACGCAATCAAGATTGCGAAGGAGACGCTGAAAGTCGTCGAACGCAATGTAACCTTCGCGCTGTTCATCAAGGCATTGGTACTGCTCCTTTCAATCGTAGGATATTTCAGTATGAGCGAGGCGATTACGGCGGAAGTAGGGGTAATGTTTATGGCGCTGCTGAATTCAGCGTGGGTTGCGAAATATACCGTTTAGTTAGTGTATACGGAATTGCGCCTGGGAAGAGTATTATGGAGAAGCAGATGGGAGATAATTCATGAAGAAAAGAAACCGGAGAAGGCGTACGAAGAAGAGGAGGGCGAATCGGATTGCGGTCGGGATATTAACAGTAGTTTTCCTTCTGTTGTGCCTGTTCCTGTATCTGTGCCTGACCGTCTGGAAGGGCAATCCTTCCGAGGAAGGAATAGAATATCTGAAAAATGGGCAGTATGAAGAAGCAATCGAACAATTCGGACAGGCTGTGGAGAAAGAGATCAATGTGGCGGACGCCTACCGGGGAATCGGGCTTGCCTGTTGGGAGCAGGAAGACTATGAGGGTGCGCGCGACGCATTCCAGAAGGCTTTGGAGCAGAAGACGGAGCAGCCGTTTACGGGAACCATCTACAATCTCCTTGGGATTTGCGAGATGAAGCTGAATAACCCCGCGTCTGCGAAGGACTACTTCCAGCTTGGAATCGGGCTGAAAGGCAACAGCGCAGAGCTTGACCGGGAGATGAAGTATAATTTGATTGTGGCGTTTGAACAGACCGGGGACTGGGAGAGTGCAAAGGCAAAACTTGCCGAGTATACCGCCGAGTATCCCAACGACGCCAATGCATTGAAAGAGCAGCAATTTTTGGAGACAAGGTAAGGGATTAGCAATATGATTGAGTTGGCAAAGGAGACAGAACGTGTGATTCTGGTCGGAGTATGCGTTTCCGGGCAGGAGGACACGGAAGATTCCCTTGAGGAGTTAAAGGATTTGGCGGATACTGCCGGGGCGGATACCGTCGGGAGGCTCATCCAGAACCGGGAGCAGGTACATCCCGGTACTTATATCGGAAAAGGGAAGATAGAGGAATTAAAAGATTTATTATGGGAACTTGATGCGACCGGCATTATCTGTGACGATGAACTTTCGCCGGCGCAGATGAAGAACTTGCAGGACGAGCTGGATACCAAGGTGATGGACAGGACTTTGGTGATTCTGGATATTTTTGCCGCAAGGGCTTCTACCAGCGAAGGAAAGATTCAGGTAGAACTGGCCCAGTTAAAATACCGGCAGACCCGCCTGACGGGATTTGGTACGGCCATGTCCAGGCTTGGAGGCGGAATCGGAACCAGAGGGCCGGGAGAGAAGAAGCTTGAGATGGACAGGCGGCTCATCAAGAGCCGGATAGCCCAACTGAACCGGGAGCTTGCAGATGTCCGGCGCCACCGGGAGGTCACGCGGGAGCAGAGGTGCAGGAACCATGTCCCTGTGGCTGCAATCGTGGGGTATACGAATGCCGGGAAGTCTACGCTGCTGAATGCATTGACCGGGGCGGATATCTTAGCGGAGGACAAGCTGTTTGCAACCCTTGACCCCACCACCAGAAGCCGGAAACTTCCGGGAGGGCAGGAAATTCTGCTGACGGATACGGTCGGGTTTATCCGGAAACTGCCCCATCATCTGATTGAGGCGTTCAAGAGTACGTTGGAGGAAGCGCGGTACGCGGATTTGATTCTGCATGTTGCGGACGTCTCGAATCCTCAGATGGATGAGCAGATGTATACCGTATACGAGACGCTGCAAAGCCTGGGAGTCACGGACAAGCCTGTGGTAACGGTGTTCAATAAGCAGGATAAGCTTGAAGAAGACGCCGGGGTTATCCGGGATTTCCATGCCGATTACACTGTCAGGATCTCTGCAAAGACGGGGGAAGGGATTTCGGAGCTTCTAAAGACCGTGGAAGCTGTTTTAAGGGAAAGGAAACGGTTGATAGAAAGCCTCTATCCTTATCAGGAAGCCGGAAAGCTGCAGCTCATCCGTAAGTACGGGGAACTGTTGGAGGAAGAGTACCGGGAGGATGGGATTTACGTGCGTGCGTATGTCCCTGCGGAGATATACGGAAAGATTAATGCAACGCTGTATCCTTAGGGGATTCTCCGAAGAGTTTTCGGTACGCCCGGGTGAAGGTAGAGTAATCTTTAAAACCGCAGTCAAAACAAGCCTGTGTACTCTGTACACCGGATAGAATCAGTTCTTTCGCAAGCAGGAGCCGTTTCTGGGAAGTATACTGCCCAAGGGTATAACCGGTTTCCTGCTTGAATAGCCTCATCATATAATATTTACTGATAAAGAAATGTTCAGCAAGCGTATCAATGCCAAGCTCGCCGTCCAGATTCTCATTGATATACCGGAGGATATCCAGAATCTTAGAGTTGCAGTTATGCGTATCGATAAATTCCAGCCGGTTTTTCATTGTGGCGCGGTTCAGATGTACCATGAATTCCAGGAACAACACCTGACGGAACAGTTCCGCCGCATATCCATTGTCCGTGAAAGATTTCTCGAGCTGGGAAATGGAGCCAAACAGGGAACTTTTTTCCAATGACGGAATCCGCAGGACGTTGGAATGTTCCGCCTCGGCTTTCTGGAAACAATAGCTGAGGTCATAGGTATCTGTCTTGTAGGCGTTCATAAAATTAACGGAGATATAGACGATGATTCTGTCATATGGGACAGAATTGTCCACATCCAGCCTGTGGATGTCATTATGCCTGACAAGCACAATGTCATAAGGCTTCAATTCATAGGATTTCCCTTCGATAATATAGTTGACATTTCCTTTGAGGAAAATGGTAATCTTGTCAAAGTCATGATAGTGGTACGCCACCTCTCTGGTTTCCTGGTCTGTCAGATGGAATAGGCGGAATTCGCTGTTCAGATACCCTTTTTTCACATATTGTCCCATTTTATACTCCATACGATTTAATGGCATTTTGCTGCCCAGGCGGTATGTTCAGTCGGTTTCTTTCATATCATACTGTAAGATGGCAGTATTTGCAATATAATTGGCATGAATTGTGTTGAAAAGGGAAATAATGCCTGTTATGATAAGGATATCGGAAAATTGTAACCGTCAGAAATGATAAGTGTAAGAAGTGCATGGAGGTATGGAATGAAGGTTGTATTAGAGCGTTATCACGGGCTTGGCAATGATTATGTGGTATTTGACCCGAATAAAAATGAATTAGAGCTGACCAAGGAGAATGTGAGGATGATTTGTGACCGTAACGCCGGGCTTGGCTCAGACGGTGTGCTGGAAGGGCCGATTCTTGAGGCGGACGGGATGCATGTAAAGGTCTGGAATCCGGACGGGAGCGAGTCGGAGACCAGCGGGAACGGCGTCCGGATTTTTGCGAAATATTTAAAAGACGCAAGCTATGTCCAGAAGAAGAATTTCAAGCTGTATACCGGCAACGGCCCGGTGGAAGTGACCTTCTTAAATGAGGATGGAAGCCGCCTTAGGGTGTCCATGGGACGGTTATCCTTCCGAAGCGACGATATCCCTGTGACGGGCGAGAGCCGGGAAGTGATTAATGAAG
>OFGQ01000458.1_pt1 | contig 33668 bp, 27 predicted proteins | sample 1521791 | NCBI WGS metagenome assembly OFGQ01 (sample SAMEA3504116, study PRJEB24116) | mouse gut metagenome | biome: mouse gut; feature: mouse-associated habitat; material: faeces | place: Denmark | collected 2011 | reverse complement strand
TGATTGAATGTGCAGTTGTCAAAGTTCAAAGCAAATGAGTTTCACTGATTCAGGTTTCTCCTCTCCTTTCCTGTGTGAAAAGTGTCCGCAACACTTCCCAAATAAGCCTGGTTGGATTTTAACACAGGCTCCCACAAAAAGGAAAGGCTTCTGCCCCAACGGTATCTGTAGGAACGCCAACTGCACAATGGGTGATCATGCATGCCAAAAACCTGCAGGTTATGTCCCTTCTTCCCACTCCAGGGGCAGCAGAACTTCAGTGGCAAAGACAGAATCGTCATTCTGGCGGTTTACATACCCATTGTACCTGGCAGCAATGCCATCAATGCTCCCAATCCCAAGCCCCCTGCCGGGATCCTTGGTGGAAAAATATCTCCCCCTTTCCTTTTTCATCACTGTTGCATGGGAATTTGACACAGAGATATAAAGCTGCTCTTTCAGCAGTCCTATGTAGACCCGGAGGAACCGCTCCTCCCCCTCTCTCTGGGTCTGGCAGCCCTCGATGGCATTGTCCAGAAGATTGCCCAGAAGAGTACACAAATCATAATCTGTGACAGGCAGTCTGGGCGGAAGCACCACCTTCACATTGACCCCGATTTCCAGGGAACGCGCCAGGGAAATCTTGCTGTTCAAAATGGCGTCCAGACGCACATTTCCTGTCTCAATCAGCTTTTCCACCTCCACCAGGGCATCGCTCAGAGAGACAATATACTCCCCAAGTTCCCGGTATTCCTCCAGCTCCAGATGGGCCTTCATCACCTGCAGATGATTTTTAAAATCATGCCGCAGAGTCCGCATTTGCAGGTACATATTCTCCACTTCAGCCTGATATTTTTCCATCTGCGCATCCTGGCAGGAGGAAAATATCCTGCGGGCCAGTATTGGAAACTTAAAAAACATAGTTATTTCCTGCCTTCAGCTATTTTAGTTACTCTTGGGACGTTCACACATTATTGGGAAATGCTCCCTTTATGGTACTCCAGAAACTCCTGGAAGAGCGCCCTGCGTCGCTCTCTGCTCACCGGAACCGGCAAAACTCCCTCCAGAAAAACCCGGTTTTTCTCTATCCTGCGGATGTTCCCCAAGTTCACCAGATAGGACCTGTGGCAGCGCAGAAAGCAGTGGGAGGGGAGCTCCTTCTCCAGATCCCCCAGGTTCATCCGTACCTCTCTGCTCAAAACTTTTCCTCCAGGTTTCTCCGGAGACAGGCACAGCGCCGACGTGTGGGAGAAAGCCTCCGCATAGAGAATACGTCCCACAGGAATTCTCTCCAGTCTGCCCTCCTCCTGCAGCAGCAGAAATGCCTCCTTCTTCTCCACCATCCTCAAGGCTCTGTCCAGCACAGACCACAGTCTCTCTTCCTCCACAGGCTTCACCAGAAAGTGCAGCGCCTGCACGTCGTATCCCCGGCTCATATACTCCGAAAGTCCTGTCACAAAAACGATGGCTGTGCTCTCATTCTCCCGCCGGATTTGTTCCGCCAGCTCCATCCCGTTTATCCCCTGGCCCAGATCAATATCCAGCAAAATCAGATTAAAATCCTTCTCTTTTCTCCAGACTTCCTGAAAGGAAATGCAATCTGTGCAGGAAGAAATCTGCAGTTCCAGCCCCTGGGTCTCCCCCCATCCGCACACCATACGACCCAGGTTCCTGTTCTGAACCGGATCATCCTCACAGACCACCGCTTTCCACAACATCTTTTGTCCTCCTGGTTCCTGTCTCACACGCTTTCTATAACCAGTGCATGAGCAATCCCGGGCACACTCATCCCTTCGTTGAAACTGGTCTTGCTCAGAAGAGCTCCTGTGGGCATAAACAGTACCTTTTTCCAGCTGCCCTCCTGAAGCTGTTTTAATATATAAGCGGACAGGGTTACGGCGCTGCAGCCGCAGCCGCTGCCTCCCGCATGAGTGTCCTGGGTGTCTCCGTCATAGATCTCGATACCGCAGTCCATATACTGTTCCGAAATGTCATACCCCCTGTCCCGGATCAGGTCTGTCAGAACTCTTCGGCCCACTTTTCCCAGGTCCCCTGTGATAATCTTATCATAATCTCCCGGCTGACCTGCAAAGTCAACAAAGTGCTGTTCCAGGGTGGAAGCCGCAGCCGGCGCCATACAGGCCCCCATATTCATTGAATCTTTCAGACCGTAATCCACAATCTTTCCCACTGTAGCCCCTGTAATGCGGGCCCGGGGCTTCATTCCCCCGTCACAGGCATCTCCTGTGAGCACAAAGGCGCCGCTGCCCGTCACCGTCCACGTAGCCGACAGCGGGCGCTGGTTGCCATATTCCAGGGGAAAGCGGAATTCCTTCTCCGCACTGGCAAAATGACTGGAAGTCACTGTCAGCACCCGGTCCGCAAATCCACCCGCAACCGCCATGGTTCCCAGAAGCAGCGACTCGCCACAGGTGGAACAGGCGCCGTACATGCCAAGGAGAGGAATCTGAAAGGACGATATGCCAAAAGATGTGGCGATTGACTGGCCCAGTAAATCTCCTGCAAAGATAAAAGAAATATCTTCCGGCACAAGTCCCGCCTTGTCCAGGGCCAGACCCACCGCCTGTTTCTGAAGGCTGCTCTCCGCCTCCTCCCAGGTCTTGCACCCAAACATATCGTCCTCTCCCACCTTGTCAAACAAAAGTCCCAGGGGGCCATCCCCCTCCTTGGTGCCCACCACACTTGCGCTGTTTAAGATATATACCGGATTATCCGGCTTCACACTGGCTTTTCCCATTTTCTGGTTCATAGATTTTCCTCCAGGCCATAATGTTTAAAGATCAAACATAATGTTTAAAGATCAAACATAATGTTTACAATATTTACTACCTAAAACTATTTCTCCTCCACATTATTTCCTGTCATAAAAAAATCTATTCAGAGGTTCTACTGCTGTGCTTCCTCCACTGAAAATACAAGGCTGGAAACCACATACAGCACCTGACCGTTGTACTCCACCCTGGACCAGCCGGTATCCTCGCTCCATCCCGTGCGATGAGCCCTCTCCCCGTAGTTCAATCGGCAGCTGACCGTGGAATCTCCCTGTGAAGTACTGGGCTCTGTTCTCAGATTCGCATACTCTTTGGGAGTAACCCACTCATCACAGTTTTTAAAGACAATCACCCTTCCGTCTGCCGTAGTCAGCTGATTGGGATCGGCTGCCTGGACGGGAGGTGTGTAATTCAAGTCAATGGAAAGGTTCTGTGTCACTGCATAGAGAGTTTGTCCATTATAGTCAATCCTGGACCAGCCAGAATCCTCGTTGATTCCTGTTCTGGCAAGAACTTCCCCGTTCTTGGCCTGGGTCACAATATTTGCCGGATCCTTTGTAGTTGGAGCAGAACGCAGGTTTACCAGCTCCTTAGGCGTCACGGAATCCTGTCTGGCATCAAAAGTCATGGGCTGACTCCCCTGAGATGCGCCGGCTCCTGTTCCTGCCCCAGCCTCCTGACCGGCGCTGTTTCCTGCGCTTCCTTCCGGTTCCTGGCCCGCTCCGGCGCCAGTTCCTGTGCCAGTTTCTGTCCCCGCGCCAGTTCCCGCGCCGCTTCCGGTTTCAGTTCCGGTACCGTTTTCTGCTCCGGTTCCAGTTCCTGTTCCGCTTCCAACATCTGTTCCGGTACCGTTTCCTGCTCCGGTTCCAGTTCCCGCACCGCTTCCTGTTCCGCTTCCAACGCCTGTTCCAGTATCGCTTCCCGTACCTGTTCCGGTACCGTTTCCTCCTCCGGTTCCAGTTCCCGCACCGCTTCCTGTCCCGCTGCCAACGCCTGTTCCAGTACCGCTTCCCGTACCTGTTCCGGTACCGTTTCCTGCTCCGGTTCCAGTTCCCACACCGCTTCCTGTCCCGCTTCCAACGCCTGTTCCAATATCGCTTCCCGTACCCATTCCGGTACCGTTTTCTCCTCCGGTTCCCGCTCCTGTCTCGCTTCCAGCCCCAGTCTCAGGTTCCTGAATATCTTGATCTGCTTCGTGCTCAGGGCTGCTTTCCTTTTCGCTATCCGGCTCGGAACTGGAGCTTATACCCGCGGTGTTTCCCGGTTCCTGACCATTCTCCCCTTCGTTCTCAATACCCGACTCCTGTCCCGCTGCAGAACCCTTCTCACCTTCTTCCCCGCCTTCCAGTCCCTGCGCCATTTCCGAAGAAGGCAGGGACCCGGACCCCTCCGGCTTGTCCGAATGTGTAAACCGCCAAATAATCACACAGATAACCGCAGCGGTCACAGCCAGTCCAAGAAATATCAGTGCCATCATCCAGGGTTTCAGCGGCTCCGTCCCGTTTTCCCTACCCGACGCCCCGCTTTTTTCATCTGTCTCCTCCATGCTCAGCTCATCCAGTTTCTCCGATTCCGTCTGCAGTTTCATATCAATCCTCCCATCCGCTTTCTGACAGCGGCGAACAAAACAGCCGGGCAAAAAGCAGCACTTCCCGCCCGGCATGTCATCAGTTACTTCCTCCTTATTTCTTTAGATGCGCCGCGGCAATTATTGCGCGTTTCTTCCAAATCTTTCACTCTGGGACCGGATTAGATCGGCATCCTCAAAATAATTAATCCTCATGGCACTCTTCACCTGGGACAAGGTCTCAGCAGCCACCTCCCTGGCTTCCTCGCTTCCTTTTTTCAGTATCTCATAGATGGCAGGAATGTCCTTCTCCAGTTCCTTTCTGCGGGTACGTATGGGCTCCAGCAGCTCCTGCATCACATTGTTCAGGAACTTCTTCACCTTCATATCTCCCAGACCTCCCCGCTGGTAGTGAGCTTTCAGCTCATCCAGATCCCCATAATCAGGAAGGTATCTGCCGAAATGTTCAGGTTTGCAGAAAGCGTCAAGATACGTGAACACCGTATTTCCCTCCAGGTGCCCGGGATCACTGACCAGCAAATGCTGAGGATCCGTGAACATGCTCATAACCTTGGCGCGAACCTCATCTGCCGAATCTGCCAGATAGATACAGTTGCCCAGAGACTTGCTCATCTTGGCCTTTCCATCCGTGCCTGGAAGCCTCTTGGAAGCTTCGTTTGCGGCCAAAAGGGCGGAAGGCTCCACCAGCACCGGCGCATAGACCGTGTTAAACTTATGCACAATCTCCCTGGTCTGCTCGATCATGGGAAGCTGGTCATCCCCCACAGGAACCGTAGTTGCCTTAAAGGCTGTGATGTCCGCCGCCTGACTGATTGGATAAGTAAAAAACCCTACAGGTATGCTGGCCTCAAAATTCCGCATCTGGATCTCGTTCTTCACCGTGGGGTTCCGCTGCAGCCTGGCCACAGTCACCAGATCCATATAGTAAAAAGTCAGTTCACACAGTTCCGAGATCTGAGACTGAATGAACATGGTGGACCGGGCAGGATCAAGTCCGCATGACATATAGTCAAGAGCTACCTCGATAATATTCTGCCGTACTTTCTCAGGCTCCTCAATATTATCCGTCAGCGCCTGGGCGTCGGCAATCATGATAAAGGTCCTGCTGTACTCTCCAGAATCCTGAAGCTCCACCCGCCTGCGCAGAGAACCTGCATAGTGGCCCACATGAAGCCTTCCCGTGGGCCTGTCTCCTGTCAAAATGATCTTTTCCATAATGTGATATCTCCTTCATGCCGGGGAAAACGCAAAGTCCAACCCTTCACGCTCTGCCGCACACCCACCCTGGACAAGTCACCGGTTTATTTACAGCATCCCCTGAATATGGCTTATTATAGCATATTTTTTCCAGCAGGCAAACTTTTTCTTTATATGTCACCTACGCTTACTGTACTCTCCGGGCCCCAATCTCCCCGCGGTATATCTCATATGTATTATCGTCAAAAAGCACCCACTTTATCACATCCAACGCCCCCGGATGACTGGAAGTAAACTCCTCCGCCGTCTTTACGGCAATCTGTGCCGCCTCCGCCACCGGAAAACGATAGATTCCCGTGGAGATGGACGGAAATGCGATACTGCGTATCCCATGAGCCACAGCCAGTTCCAGACAGGACCTGTAGCAGGAAGCCAACAGTTCCCGCTCCCCGGAGCCGCCCCCGTTCCAGTGGGGCCCCGGCGTGTGGATCACAGACTCACAGGGCAGATTATAAGCTTTTGTGATCTTTGCACTGCCCGTTCTGCATCCCTTCAACAGACGGCATTCTGCCAGAAGCTCCGGACCGGCCGCCCGATGAATGGCTCCGTCCACGCCTCCTCCCCCCAGCAGACTGGTATTGGCTGCATTCACCACCGCCTGAACATTATGGTTTTGGGTGATATCCCCTTTTACGGCTGTGAGCAGCGTATGGGACCGGGCACCGGAAGGCTCCTCCTTCCAGTGCATATGCACATACTTTCTTATCCAGTCCGGATCCCAGTCAGCACTGGATTTACTTATCCTACAGCCATGATACAAATCATCCGCAAGCTCTATGACAACATCCGCAAGCTCCAGATTCCTCTTCCATTTCTCCTCCAGAGCAGCATATCCAACCAGCGCACCCAGAATATTTCCTGTCACCGCTCCTGTGGAATCGCTGTCACCGCCATGATTTACAGCTGATATTACTCCTGCAGAAAAATCCTTCTGATGACGCAGCGCACAATATATGGCAATACCCAGTGTCTCCTCCGCCACCCAGCCTTCACCGATACGGCGTATGTTGTCAAGGTCACTCTCCGCATTCTCTGACAGTTCCATTGCAAGATCCACAACGCCCTTCAGTTCCTTGAGATGGACATCCCCGGCAAATATCTCCGTCACCGTTTTTTCTGCCTCCAGCACAATCTCCTTCAGCGACATGGAACAGGTCGGATACACAATCCTGTTGAGAATATGCGTCAGCACCGCCGCGGGCATATACCCCAGGGAATGCCCATGGGTCACTGCCGCAATCTGCGCCCCTTCCCAATCCAACAGCTCCATCCTCCTGCCAGGCCCCAGGAGAGCCAGCGGCGCCACCCGCATAACACCTCCGCATCCCTTGCTGTCATTCTGAGATGCTTTCACATAATCTTCCACAGGTTCACTTTCATTTTTCTGCTGGCAAAGGGCGGAGAGACAGGTGTTTCCCGGAGCCCTGCTGCTGTACAGTTCCGGTATATCCAGCAGCCAGGAGATTCCACCGGACCGGTACCCGCGAGCCCGCTTTCTCCCCTGAGAAAAATCCGCCTCCTGGGTACACAGCCAGTCCTGATAAGCCATTGCCACACAGCTCCGAAAACGGCCCCGGATCCCCTGCAGCTTCCCCCTGGTATCCCCCACCAGAAGTCCATTGGCCGTAAACAATGTCATCTGGGTGTCATCCGAGATAAGCGCTTTCCCGCTTTTTTTATCTGTCTCATATGCCCTGATGCCACCTGTCCCGTACTGGGAAAATATCTCTTCCTCAACTAAAAATTCTACCGGATAACCCAGCGCATCTCCCACTGCTCCGCCAAACATACATCCCCGGATCCTATCCTGAATTTCGCCATTCTCTTTCACTGTCATGCCCCCAGTCCATAGTTTTAAAATACTCTCAGTCTTCCTGCAGTTTTCCTTCCAGTCCGTAGACCTCCATCTCATAGATCCTTGCCGCGCTGTCCGTTCCCTGGGCGGGCTTATCCACCACCAGCCTCACATACTGTGCCTCCACCGGCGCAAAGGCGTCCTCTGTCTCACCGGCGGTATTCCCGGTTACGCGCACCGCTTCGTCAAACCTTTCACCGTCCAGGCTCGTGAAGATGGTGTATGCCTCCGTGTTCATATCCTCGCCCTCACCTCCCGCCTGTGCGTGGTACAGCTTCACTCCGCTGACGGTGTGCACCTCTCCCAGATCCAGTGTGAGCTCATGAGGTGCACTTCCCACCGCACACCATTTCCTTGACCTGTCCCCGTCCACGGCAAACTCCGGCCTCTCCTGCTCGTTCACATAGGAATCCGCTTCCACAGCCGCTCCCTGGGACAGAAGAGCCAGTCCCTCTGAAGCCTTTTGCGTGATGACAATATATCCCTCACGGGAGGACTCACCGGTTCCGGCTTCATTTTCCGCCCTGACGGAAACTGCATACACGCCTTCCTTTGAATAGGTGGCCGTGGCCGTATCTCCCTCACTGCTCTCTGTCTCCGCTCCCGGAAATGACCAGGACACTTTACTCACCTCCTGGGAACAGATACTGTGGAAAGCAATGGTCTCCCCCGGCGCTGCCAGAGTCACCTCCGCGGCAAAATCCACTCTTGGCGCCTGGGCATCCGGCCACTCCACGAAAGTCAGGGCACCTTCCCCTTCCTCCCCCAGAATATTCACCGGCACCACCTGGAAAACTGTCTGTTCCATCCCCTGGATCCGGGGCAGCCCATGGACATAAAAGCTGTCCGTGTTAGACACACCCAAAAGGGATCTCCTCCCATCCTCATTGACCCGATACACCTCGAACACATGGGCAGGTCCATCTGCCCCCCAGGCCAGCCGCACTCCCGCATATCTTCCTTCCTGGTCAAACTCGCTGTCCAGCACCTGCAGATCCCGAACCAAAGTCTGTCCCTGGGTTCCTTCCTCCGCCATGGTGATATTGCCCAGTCGCAGCTGCAGGCCTGCCACATCCTGGTCCGCCGTAAGTCTGTAAGAGAGCCCCCGAAGCGTCTTCCCCCCTGCCCCGGACAGATCATAGGACACTGTGGTCCAGGTACTGCCCACTTTCCTGTCCCCCTCCAGCACAAGCTCCGTTCCATCCTCAAAAGACAGCACCGCCTCCAGTGCCACTTCCGCCCCCAGAGCCTTGGCTGTGGTTGTGTATACCATCCTGTCCGCCAGAGGCAGTCCGGCGGCATACAGTTTTATCACGGACGTTTTTCCCTGTTCCATGCTGCCCTGAAGCAGAATACTGCTTCCTCCATAATAGGCATCTCCCATATCCAGGCCTGCCGCAAGCTGGTTCCCTTCCCCATCCTCAATGAGATACCGATATGTGGGCAGAATATCGGAAAGGCTCCGATTGTTCCAGTCCATGCGGCTGATACGCTGACCGTTTTTGTAAAAATCCCTGCCGTTTCCCGTAGAGAAATTGGTCACAAAAGGAAGCTGCGTCACCGCCGTCCGCTCCACAACATAGGTGGATATTCCTCTCCACTGAATGTCTCCCGCAGCCTGTATCTGGGCAGAAGGATCCCCCTGGGCATTTACCCACAGTCTGTTCTCCTTCTGCCAGAACTCTTCCACCGAATCGGAAGCAAAAAAAGCCCAGCTGGGACAGTACAGCCCCAGAGATGTGTGTGTTCCTCCCTCTGGATTTTCAAACAGATTCCACCTGACCATGGTGCCATAACCATTGCTCTGAAGGTCAATACCCGCATAGAGCTCATAAGGATCAATCTCCTGCTGCCGGGCCAGCTCCGCCGAGGACCGCAGCAGCTGACTGGAGACCATTCCTGAGTCCGTCCACCCAAAATTTATAAACATCCCGTCTGCAATTCTGGTTCCGTCCTCCTTTCTCAGAAAGGCCATATTCTTTTTCGTCAGTGCATTCTGCCATTTCATTTTTCCGTCTATTGTCATTGAGTCATAATAGATCAGCTGCAGTTCCGGCGCCTGCTCCTTAAAATAGGCCAGAAACTCCTGCATCCGGGCCCCATGCTCTTCCGTCAGCGGCTCCTGGGCCGTCCCCTCCGTCTCCTGGTTGATAAACCATCCGTCAAATCCATAGACCCGGGCTGCCTCAACCAGTTTGTCAGCCAGAGGATAGCTCCCATCCTTATTCCTGGTCAAAAATGTCTCCAGCCATTCCATCTTTCCCCCATGGTATGTCTGGGGCAGAAACACCGTTCCCAGAACCCTTACCCCGTTCCGGTGCCCTGCATCCACCACATCCGCCCCAGGCGCCGTCACCAGCCCCTCTCCTGCAGAACCTCCCCAGTACACCAGGGTGTCCACATACTGCCAGTATGAGAAAGCGTTCACATCCACCCGGTTCAGTCCATGGGGTGTATTCCCGCTTGTATTCCTGTTCATAATGGATATCGCCATCACTTTTGTATCCCTGTTCTGGGTACTGTTCACCGTCTCGAGCTCTGACAAATCCACACGCTCTGCCAGGGGCACAGTACTCCTGTGAAATCTCAGATCCTCATCTTTTTCCGGCTCCCATGCCAGAAGCTGTTCCGGAAACCAGTACGGCACCTCCGGCCGGCCTTCCATCAGAAAATCCGGATTCTCATTTTCTTCCGTAACCGAATAGAGAGGATCCGCTTCTTCCTCTGCAGAAATCCCGGAGACGTCCGCCTCCCCCTGCTCTGTTTTGGCAGAATTCTCTCTTTCTGAACCCTCTTCTGCCCCGGAAGCGTTCTCTGTCGCTTCTGCTGTTCCTTCTGCTGCCTCTTCCGTTACTGTCTCCGAATGCGTCCCCCCTGCCGCCAGAGACGGATCTGTCCCCTGTGTTTCCTTCCCGCAGGCTCCTAAGCCTGCCAGAAGAAGCGCCGCCAGCATTATACCCCGAATTCTCTTGCTCCACACTTTTTCCCGCATCATCTCTCCTCTTTCTATACCCCCTGTAACACTTGGAAATTGCCAAAACGCTGCTCAACATCCCCTCCCGCTGACAAAGCCCATACCGGGCACAACCATATTCTAACAGAATTTTCTTCCTGTGACAACCAGACTGCTGCTTCCCTGTTCCTATGCACAGGTTAAAAGCGCAGGGTTCCTTTTTCTGCCGCCCTGTGCTATACTGAGTCGAAGATTCTATGCATAGGAGGCCTATCTTTGAGAGAAAAGCAAATGCGTATTGTAGTTAAAGTCGGCACTTCCACACTGACCCATGAATCAGGGGCGCCCAACCTGCGCCGGATGGAACATCTGTCCCGGATTCTCTCTGACCTGAGGGGATCGGGAAAGGAAGTGATCCTGGTATTCTCCGGGGCCATTGCCGCAGGTACAGCCAGGCTGGGCCTGGAGTCACGCCCCAGCCAGCTGCGGATGAAACAGGCCGCCGCCGCCGTGGGCCAGTGCAGGATGATGCATATTTTTGATCAGTTTTTCGCCGAGTATAACCAGACCACCGCCCAGATCCTGCTGACGGAAAATGATGTGGACGATCCAGGAAGGGCCGAACATCTGCGGGGAACTTTTTCCGCCCTGTTGGAGATGGGTGTAATACCCGTGGTTAATGAAAATGATTCTGTCTCCTCCGCCGAAATTGAAACCGGCTGCCAGAAGACGCTGGGAGACAACGATTCCCTCTCCGCCGTTGTGGCCAGGCTCTGCCATGCGGATCTGTTGGTGCTGCTGAGCGATATTGACGGGCTGTACGATGCGGATCCCAGAACCAGTTCCACGGCCACGCTGCTGCACCGGGTGGAGGCCCTGACCCCGGACATCCTGGAAATGGCCGGAGGTGCAGGCACCTGGAGAGGGACCGGCGGCATGGCCACAAAACTCTCCGCCGCACGCACCGCCATGGAGGCCGGCTGCGACATGGTTATCGCCAATGGCGCCAAAATGGATACCCTCTATAATATTGTGGAAGGACAAGATATCGGTACACGTTTTATCGCAAAAAAGTCCAGGCCAGAGAAGGAGTGACATTTATGAGTACATTGCAGCAACAGGGTCTGGCGGCCAAATCCGCCTCCCGGATCCTTTCCACCATTGGAACAGCCAGGAAAAACGCCGCACTGGAAGCCATTGCAGAGATTCTGTCCAAAAGACAGGGGGAATGGCTGGAAGCCAACGCCAGGGACACCGCCGCAGCCAGGGAGGCAGGAATGCGGCCTGCCCTTCTGGACCGGCTCACCCTGACTCCGGAACGGATCGCCGGAATCGTGGACGGAGTCAGGCAGATCATAACCCTGGCAGATCCCATCGGACAGGTGGACAGAATGGACACCAGACCCAACGGCCTTATCATCGGCAGACGCCGTGTACCCCTGGGCGTAATCGCTATCATTTATGAAGCCAGGCCCAATGTGACGGTGGACGCCGCTGCACTGTGCCTGAAATCCGGCAATGCCTGTATTTTGCGGGGAGGCCGGGAAGCTATTCACTCCAACCGCTGCGCCGCCGCACTGATGCGGGAAGCGCTGGCCCAGGCAGGGCTGCCGGAGGACTCTGTCAGCCTGGTCCAGGACACCAGCCGGGAGACTGCCCGGGAACTGATGCATCTGAACAGCTGTGTGGATGTGCTGATCCCCCGGGGCGGCGCAGGCCTTATCCGCGCCGTGGCCGCAGAGGCCAGTGTGCCTGTGATCCGCACCGGAGAAGGAGTCTGCCACGTCTATGTGGACAGCGGAGCAGACCTGGATATGGCAGCCAAAATATTGTACAACGCCAAATGTTCCCGTCCCTCTGTGTGCAATGCCGCCGAGTGCGTCCTGGTACACAAGGATGTGGCGAAAGCTTTCTGGGACAGAGCCCTTCCGCTTCTGGACCGGCATCAAGTGGAACTGCGGGCAGACCAGGGGGCCCTGGCAATTCTGGGCTCCCGTGCCCTGCCTGCCTCAGAGGAAGATTGGGACACAGAATATGGGGATTATATTCTTGCCGTGCGCACCGTAGAAAATCTGGAGGAGGCCGTGGACTTTATCAACGCCCATGGAACAGGCCACTCCGAGAGCATTGTCACCGCCAATTATTTCAGAGCACAGCAATTTCTGGATACCGTGGATGCGGCGGCAGTATATGTAAATGCCTCCACCCGCTTCACGGACGGCGGCGAGTTCGGACTGGGGGCGGAAATCGGCATCTCCACTCAGAAGATGCATGCCAGAGGCCCCATGGGCCTGAGCGAACTGACCAGCTGCAAATATGTTATTTACGGAGAAGGACAGGTAAGATAATTTCGCATCTAATCAGGAACTGTTAAGAAGGAACTTTGCAGATGGCGCGGTATAATTCTTTTTATGCAAGACGGAGGATTTTTTCCTTTGGAGCAGGAGAAATAATATGAATCAAGAGAACAATAAGATAACCATGGGATTTATCGGAACAGGGAACATGGGATCTGCCCTGGCCCGGGCAGTGGGGCGTAAGCTGGAGGGACAACAGATCTTTCTGACCAACCGCTCCCCGGAAAAGTCCAGACTGCTGGCGGCAGAACTGGGCGCCCGGCAGGCTGACAATATTTCCGTCGCCCGACAGACAAAGTATATCTTTCTGGGCGTCAAGCCCCAGATGATGGAGGAGATGCTCTCAGAAATCCGTCCGGTGCTGACTGCCAGGGAGGAGCCTTTCGTCCTGGTGACAATGGCGGCAGGACTGACAATTGCCAGAATCCAGGAAATGGCAGGAGGAGATTACCCTGTCATCCGTATTATGCCAAACACCCCCGCCGCCATAGGGGAGGGAATGATTCTGTATGCCTGCAGCAAAAATGTCAGTGAAACAGAAAAAGAACAGTTTCTGGATGCCTGTAACGAAGCAGGACGTTTTTCTGCTCTTTCAGAACAGCTGATGGATGCAGGCTCCGCCGTGGCCGGATGCGGCCCCGCTTTCGCCGCCCTCTTCCTGGAAGCCCTGGCGGACGGAGGTGTAGCCTGCGGCCTGCCAAGAGCTTTGGCCCTGGAATACGCTGCCCAGATGCTTGCGGGCACCGCCCGGCTGGCCTTGGAAACAGGCAGCCATCCCGGTGCGCTGAAAGACGCCGTATGCTCTCCGGGGGGAACCACCATACAGGGTGTCCGAACACTGGAGAAAGCCGGCTTCCGGGGCGCCGTCATAGACGCGGTCACAGCCTCGTATGAAAAAACATTATCTTTAGTATAAAATATCATTTTCCGCCCTTTGCCGAAAATACTGGATATTCATAAGCGGGAACCTGTCCCCAGGAAACATGCCAGTCCGCCTCAGCCGCTCGCATACAGCAAAATAAAATACTGAGATCCCTGCAAAGGCAGGTCATGAGCCTGGGGGAAAACCGCCTGTCTGTTCTTTCCCCCAGTAATGTCCCACTTTTGCTGCAGCTTCTCCTTCACCGAGCCCAAACTTCTTCACAACAGCCCGCTCCGCAGCCTCCCTGGGCGCTCCCAGTTCCAGATAGCTTTCCACCAGAATCTCTATACTGTGATCCATGGCCAGAGAAAGTGCTTTCCTCGTCCTGGCGGCCTCTTCCTCAGCTCTTTCAGCCCTTCTGCACTGTTCTTGCGCTTTTTGCCGCTGCTCTTCCGTCCTCCGCCGTTCCTCCTGAATGTCCATCTTTTCCATGTCCTCAAAAAGCTCTGCCATCTTCTTCTCCTTCACCCTGCCCGTGAGCTCCTCTGCCTCCTCCGGAGAGACATTGACCTTCAGCAGAAATGCCTTCAATATATCCGCAATGATGTCCACCACATGCCCGGGAGTATGCTGCAGGATCGCCTCCACCTTCCCGGCAGGCAGACTTCGGAATGCCGCCACATCTTTGCTCGTCTGTATTTTATTGATCAGCATCAACAGGGATATCTCATCCGCCCTGTCAAGAAGCTCCTCATTGCTGTAGTCTCTCAGAGGCACCAGATAATACCGGAAATTGGGCAGATACAGCCCAAAAGCCTCACCCTGCCGGATACGGCTGCGGAAATCCAAGGGAACGCTCCAATGCTTCCTCCCCTCATAGTATACAATGGGCAAAATGGGCGGATAGCAGAAATCTGCCCTTCTGGAGACCCCTTTCTGGAGCTTCTCTCCCTCCCGCTCATAGGTCTCCCAGATATAGACCATGTAACGGAATACCTGCATGCACACATTATAATCCGGTCTGGTTTTATGTTCAATAAGAGAAACCAGAAAAAACGGTTCTGTTCCTTCCACGCTGACCCGCTTGACCCTGTCCGAATTTCGCTCCTCTGCAAACAGAGAGACATACTGAGCCGAAACATCCTCAATATCCTCCGGCCGCACATTCTTTAAACAGGGCAGGTCTATGTAATCCCGCAGAAACTGGGCACACAGTATCTGATTGTCAAAAAATGACTTGCTGCCGCTGTCCGGAAGCTTTGTGTTGAGAATCATATCCTTTGGCTGAAGAGCCCCATGGAGCCCCTGGGTGGCGGGAACCGCAGGCAACTTTGGAGCTTTTTCCTGCTCTTTTTCTTTCAGTTTCTTTTCCTCTGATTCCTTTTTTGCTGTCTCTTCCACGGATACCTCCCTTAGATGAGGGCAGGCAGTCCCTGGACAGACCCTTTCCGCGTCTGCCTGCCTCTAAAAATAGATTGTTGGTAAATTTCAGGCAAAACGCCCAGACTTCATGGTCCCGATACCGGAACCGAATGCTTAGACAAAACATAATTCGCATTTAAGAATTTTTGAAGCAAGTTCACTATAACACATGTCAAAACATATTGCAAGAACTATTTCCCGTAATTTTTTCTTGATTATTCTGTCCTTTGTACAGCATCCCATTACGGAATCCCATGGCGGGAGAGCAGAAAATAAAAAAACATTCCCCGGAATCTCCATTGACATAACAGCATATTGACATACGGAGAAGAGGAATCACCCAGACTTCCAAAAGTCACGTGATCCCTCCCTTCTTTTTACCCCTGTTCTACCTGTGAGAGCGGCGCTTTTTTGCCTTTCCCCGGCCTCCCAGAAGCACCGCCACCTCATGAGCCGCCAGGGGCGCGGCGGATAGTATCCCCAGGCGCAGCCACTCCCTCCAGGACAGAGGAGATGTACCGAATGCCTGCACCAAAAACGGCACTTCTGTCACCGCAAACTGCAGCAAAAATCCCAGTGCAGCGGCCGCTATCATCAGCTTGTTTTCCAAATGATTCATGCAAAAAACCGACTTCTGCACATCTCTCATGCCCACCGCATGGAAGAGCTGTGACATGCCAAGAACCGTAAATGCATAGGTCTGGGCCTTGGAGAGCACGGCCGCATTGTCCAGAATGATGGACAGATTTACAGGAGTCACACTCCACCCATTGACCCGCAGCAGCGCACAGGGAAGCATCAAAAAAGCCGTCAGACTCACCGCCGCAATCAGCACCCCGTAAAAGCAGGTACAGGCAAATCCACCCCTGGCAAACAGGCTCTCCTGAGCCTTTCTGGGCGGCTGTCCCATCAAGCTGTCCCCGTCGTTTTTGTCCACCCCCAGGGCAAGGGCGGGGAGAGAATCCGTGATCAGATTGATCCAGAGAATATGGCTGGATTTCAGAGGCGAAGCCAGGCCGCAGATCACTGCCAGGAACATGGTGACAATCTCCCCCAGATTGGAGGAAAGCAGGAAGATTACCGACTTCCTGATATTTTCATACACCCCTCTCCCCTCTTCTATAGCCCGGCGGATGGTAGCAAAATTATCGTCTGTGAGCACCATATCCGAGGCCTGCCTGGCCACATCCGTTCCCATCTTTCCCATGGCGATGCCTATATCCGCTTTTTTCAGAGAAGGGGCATCGTTCACCCCGTCCCCCGTCATGGCAACAATCTCTCCCCGCTTCTGAAATCCCTCCACAATGCGCACTTTCTGTGCCGGAGATACCCTGGCGAAAGCCCGAATGTCCTCTATTTTCTCCGAAAATTCCTGGTCGGACATGCGGTCCAGCTCCTGTCCGGACATACACTGGCCGGGATGCTCTACAATCCCCAGCTGCCTGCCGATGGCGGCGGCGGTGTCCACGTGATCCCCTGTGATCATCACCGTCTTAACCCCGGCTTCCTTAAAATCCGCCACCGCTCTGGCGGCCTCCGGCCTGGCAGGATCCCGCATGCCCACCATCCCCAGAAAAATCAGATTTTCCTCCCTGGCCTGGGAGACATTCTCCCCCATGGCCACTCCAAGAGTCCGCAGAGCCTCCCCTGACATCTCCTCCACAGCCTGCATAACCCTCTCCCGCAGCTGCCGGGTAAGCCCCACAATTCTGCCCTCCAGGAAAATCCGGGTACAGCGCTCCAGAACCTCGTCCGGCGCCCCTTTGGTGTAGGATGCCATTCCCGCCGAGCCTGCCAGCCCTGCTGCCCCTGAGGACCCGGACAGCTGCGCCGCCCGAAGTTCCCCCCATCCGGCGGCGCTTCTGGAACCGGCTCTGCCCTCCCTTCTGTGAAGTGTGGTCATCATTTTCCGGTCGGAGTCAAAGGCAATCTCATCCACCCTGGGAAACCGTCTGGCCAGCTCCTCCTTCCTGATACCAAAAGACTCCCCCAGATCCAGCAGCGCCAGCTCCGTGGGATCTCCCATCCTGCTGTCCCCGCCCCTGCTGGCATCATTGCACAGAATCATTCCATAGTAAAAATCCGGGCAGAGAGCCGGGGCGCAGTCCTGCGCACTTCTCACCCTGCCGTCCAGCCAGCATTTTTCCACAGTCATCCGGTTCTGGGTGAGAGTTCCCGTCTTGTCAGAACAGACCACACTCACCGCTCCAAGGGTCTCCACAGAGGGCAGACGTCTCACTATGGTATTTGCTTTTACCATCCGGGTGACGCTGAGCGCCAGACAGATTGTCACCACTGCGGGAAGTCCCTCCGGCACTGCCGCCACAGCCAGAGAGATGGCGGTGATAAGCATCTCAGGCACATTCCGATGCTGCAACACAGCAATCACAAAGAGAGCGGCACAGAGCAGCAGGGACAGGAAACTCAGCACTTTCCCCAACTCTCCCAGACGCTTCTGCAGGGGCGTCATCTCCTCTTTGCTCTCTGTGATCATGGCGGCAATCTGCCCCAGCTCCGTGTCCATGCCCGTGGCTGTTACCAGGCCCATGCCCCTTCCATAGGTGACAATGGTGGACATATAAGCCATATTTTTCCGGTCCCCCAGGGGAATCTGTCTTCCCCGCTCCGCCACAAATCCGGCCTCCTTCTCCATGGGCAGTGACTCCCCTGTGAGGGCGGACTCCTCAATCTTCAGCCCGGAAGTCTCCACCAGACGCATGTCCGCAGGCACCTGGCATCCCGCCTCCAGGCAGACCAGATCTCCTTTTACCAGATCCGCTGCGGCCGTCTCCATGGGCCTGCCCTCCCGGACCACCACCGCCCTGGGACTGGTGAGTTTTTTCAGAGATTCCAGGGCTTTCCTGGCCTTTCCCTCCTGCAGCATACCCACCGCCGCGTTCAGCACCACCACCACACCGATGATAACGGCATCGCTGATCTCTCCCAGCAGCACAGAGACCACCGCAGCCACCAGCAGCACATAAATCAGAGGGTCGCACAGCTGTTCCAGAAAGGACTCGAAAATCGTTTTTTTCCTGGAGGCTTTCATCTCGTTCCTGCCAAATTTCCGCAGACGCTCCCCTGCCTCTCCCACGGTGAGACCCATGTGTCCATCGCTTTTCAGTTTATCTATGGTTTCTTCGATGCTGCACTGTTCAAACACACAAAAACCTCCCCCAAGCTTGTTTGCACTGCAATTCTATGCCCGGGGGCCCAAAAGTATGTCCCCTTTTCCACCCTGTCCCAAAGGCAGCCGGCAGCGCTGCCTACATATTCTGCTGCATCACCTGCATATCCTGCAGCATAATCTGCAGGAGCATAATATGGTACTCCTCATCCCGGATAATCCTCCGTAGCACCCCATTCACACAGGGATCCCCGATCCTCTGCATATGGGCCTTGTACTGGGCAATGGCCGCCTTTTCCGCCTCTATATTTGCGCAGAGCATCTTCTCGGTGCCCTGGGGAAGATCCAGACAGGCCGGCGTCCACATCTGCCTCTTACCCCCGGGCTGTCCTGCGGAAAAACTCACCTCTCCTCCCAGAAGCTGAATCAGTTCTCCCAGCTTCTGCAGATGCATCATTTCCGCCATGGCGATCCCAAGCAGGGTCCTGGCAATACTGCAGTTTTCCAGGCAGAGACGGTTTTCATTGTTGATATACTGGGTGATGGCGGACAGCTCCGACACCGATCCACAGTAGTCGCAGGCCAGCAGTTCAGCGTACTCCTGGTTTCTGCACCTGACCTGCATGGGCGGGTAGGGCAGATCCAGCATGGCGGGCCTTATACCGGCCATACTGCAGTGATTCGTCAGCGGCATTGTATCTTTTTCCATAGACAGTCCTTCCAGACAGCGTCTTTGTGCCATCATATGCATCTGCTCCGTCCCCTGTGCATGGCCCCTGCCCGAAACTGTGCAGGAGACCGCAAATGATGCAGAAATGATGCAGAATAGCAGAAAATATTGCAAAAATGATGGAAATCTGATGTATTTTATGTGCATTGCCGTTGTATTCTGAAAGCAGGAAACGGAGGTACATTCTGATGAAAAACATGCTGTCAAAAAAGAAAAACGGACTCTGCCTGGCCCTGGCCCTGCTTCTGGCGGCCGCCCAGGGCTCCTCGTCTCTGGCTGCCGGCAGTCAGTCTCTTCCCGGAGAAAATTTCCGCAAAATAAGCACCGGGGAGGAAAAAATTCCGGGGGAAAAACTTACCTGCATAAAGGAAAGCAGCGCAATTTCTCCAAAGGGAAAACCCGCCGGAGAAACGGAAGAGGAGGAGCGGCTTCTTGCCCCTTATTTTGTCGTTAACAGTGAAGATTCTGATGTGGATACTTTTCCCTTAAAATCCACCCATGTGACCGTCAATATCAACGGTATCATTGCAGAAACCTATGTGGTCCAGACTTATACAAACGAAGGATCTACCCCCATCAGCGCCAGGTATGTGTTCCCCACCTCCTCGGACGTAAGTGTCCACGGCATGAACATGCAGATCGGAAACCAGATAGTCACCGCCCGGATCAAAGAAAAGGAAGAGGCCAGGGCAGAGTTCACCGAAGCCAAAAGCGAGGGAAAAAGCGCCTCCCTTCTGGAACAGAAAAGGCCTAATGTCTTTACCATGGATGTGGCCAATATCATGCCTGGGGACACGGCCTGCATTGAGCTCCACTACACACAGTTGATTACGCCTGCCGAGGGCACTTACGAGTTTATCTTCCCCACTGTGACAGGCCCCCGCTACATTCCCCTTCAGTCTTCGGAAAATTCCCAGGACAGGGATGACCAGTGGGCCGCCTCCCCCTACCTGGAGGAAGGAGTGCTTCCCCCGGGGGAATATCATATTACCGTTAATCTCTCCACCGGCGTACCACTGACGGAGATCTCCTGCAAGTCCCATGAGATCAATGTCTCCAAAGATGGCGACTCCCAGGCCAGGATCACCCTGGCAAACCCGGAAGAGTATGCAGGAAACCGGGATTTCATCCTGAAGTATAAGCTCACCGGCCAGGAAGTGCACAGCGGCCTTGTGCTGGCCCGCCAGAAAGAAAAGAGCACCGGCGCCCCGGACGGGGAGAATTTTTTCATGCTGACCATACAGCCCCCGGAGCGGTTTGAGCCGGAGGACATCCCTCCCCGGGAGTATATTTTTGTCCTGGATGTGTCCGGTTCCATGTACGGCTATCCCTTGGACACCGCCAAAGACCTTATCCGGGACCTGGTCTCAAGCCTTAGAATGACGGATACATTTAACCTGATTCTCTTTGCTGACAACCCCATCCCCCTCTCCCGGAAGTCCCTTCCTGCCACTTCCGAGAACGTAAAGGAAGCTCTGGATCTGATCAACCGGGAAGAGGGCGGCGGAGGAACCTCCATACTTCCCGCCGTCAGGGAGGCCATCGCCATACCGGAGCAGGAGGACACCGCCCGGAGCATTGTAATTATCACCGACGGCTATGTGTCCAATGAGACGGAGATTTTTGACATGATCAACGCAAACATGGACAGTGCAGACTTTTTCTCCTTCGGCATCGGCTCCTCCGTAAACGATTACCTCATCAAGGGAATCGCTCAGTCCGGTCTGGGAGAAAGCTTTATTGTCACCGATTCCCAGGATGCGGCAGACGCGGCGGAACGCTTCTGTACCTACATTGGATCGCCTCTTCTGACCGACATTAAGATTGACTATGACGATTTTGAGGTCTACGACGTGGAGCCCTCCACTCCCTCCATCCTCTACGCCCAGAAACCCATTGTGCTGTTTGGAAAGTGGAAGGGGGAGCCTGGGGGCACCATCACCGTCACCGGAAAAACGGGAGGCGAAGACTATGTCCAGGAAATCTCAATTAATGACACTTCGGTAGACACAGAGAGCGAAGCCCTCCGTTACCTCTGGGCGCGCACAAGGCTGGATAAGCTGGCAGGATACGGCAGTGTAAGGAATGACTCCTCCGTCAAAGAGGAGATCACCCAGATCGGCCTTGCCTACAGCATGACCACCCCTTACACCTCCTTCATCGCCGTCATTGACACCGTCAGAAACGCCGGCGGAGAGAGCACCCATGTGGACCAGGCCCAGCCCCTTCCTCTCCAGGTATCCAACCTGGCCGTGGGCGGCGGATATTCTGCCTACTCAGAGCCCGGTGAACTCCTTCTCCTCCTGGCTGCGGCGGCCGTTCCCCTTCTGGCTCTGCTGCGCCGAAAGGCACAACAGAGGGGAGCGGCAAAAGAACAGGGGGCATGCCCATGAATGTACCGGCAACCCTTCAAAAGACCGGCCGGTTTCTCAGGAAGAACCTGGCTTTCTACCTGACTGGCTTTCTGATTCTTCTTGGCATAAAACTTTTTTACAGCAGGGCAGACTGCCAGGAGCTGCGCTGGATTCTGGGTCCCACCGCAGGGTGGGTGACGCTCTTAAGCGGAATTTCTTTTGCCTACCTTCCCGGGGAGGGCTATGTAAACCACAGCCTGCGGATTCTCATCGCCCCCTCCTGCTCAGGAGTGCAGTTTATGCTTATCACCATGGCCACTCTGCTCTTCTCTTTTGTACACCGGGCCGCAGGGAATGGGACTCCCTCCTCCAGAAGCAGGAAGGGGTTCCTCTGGACCGCCGCCTGCCTGCCCCTGTCCTATTTGACAGCCATTTTTGTAAACGGCCTCCGCATCATTGCAGCCATCTACCTGCCCGCCCTTTTGGCCCAGGCAAGGCTGAGCGGAGCCGATTCTCCCCGCTGCTTCCTGACCCCTGAAAAGCTCCACACTGCCATTGGCGTCCTGGTCTATTTTGTCTCTCTTCTGACCATATACCGCCTGGGAGGATATTTTTTTCAGAGAAGCAGCGCCCCTCAGGACAGCACCGATTCCTCCTGCTCCCAGGCCCCGGCAGGATGCAATGCCCTGACAGATGTCCTGGCCGGCTTCCTCCGCAGATGCCTGCCGCCCCTTTTCTGGTATTTCGCCTTTGTCCTGGGAATTCCTTTCCTGAACAAGGGGCTGCAGAAAAACGGCTCTCAGTTCACCTCTTTCGCCGCTCTCACAGGGCTTTGCTGCGGGGCTGTCCTGTGCCTGTATCTGGCGGTTCTGACAGGGCGCAGGCTCTGGAAACTTCTGCATTAACCTAAGAAAAAACAGCAGCCCGCTCATACCGGCTGCTGTTTTTTCTTAGGTTATTGTTTACAATGCCTCCGCCTTACAGTAAATTTATCCTTCGAGAAACATAGTGGTAATTGTTGTGGGTTATACTAGGAACTCCGCAGCAACAGTTTTGTATATTCCTCCCTGGGATGGCTGAAAATCTCCTCTGTGTCACCCATCTCTATAATCCTTCCCTCCTTCATCACCATGATTCTGTCACACATCTGATAGACAACATTGATATCATGGGAGATAAAGAGAATGGCCAGGCGCAGCTCCTGCTGCAGCCTCTGAAGCAGCTCCATAATCTGGGCCTGAATGGTCACGTCCAGGGCTGACACCGGCTCATCCGCCACCAGAAAACCGGGCTTTGTGATCAGAGCCTGACCTATGCTGACCCTCTGGCGCTGGCCTCCTGAGAGCTGGGAGGGTTTCCGGTGAAAATATTTCTCATCCATGCCCACCCGGCGGAGCATATCATAGGCCGCCGCCTCCCTGTCCCCACCGGTCATGGCCAGGGACCTGTCCAGAGCCCCTGCCGCCCGCAGGGGTTCCTGCAGCAGCCACCCGATGGTCTTGGAAGGATTTAAGCTGCTGTAAGGATCCTGAAAAATCATCTGGGGCCGCACACTGTTGTGAGAAATCTCTCCCTGGGTGAGACAGTTCACACCCAGAATGGCCTTGGAGAGAGAGGTCTTCCCACAGCCGCTCTCCCCTACCAGCCCCAGAATCTCCCCGGGATAGACGGCAAAATCCGCTTCCTGCACCGCACACTGCTTTTCCCTGCGCCAGAACCGATTTCCGCCGTCCTGATAATACACCGACAGCTTTTTCACCTGCAGAACCGGGGTTTGATCCCGGAAGTTCTCCCCGGGCTTTCTGCCCTGGATCTCTTCCTTTTCGCACACCTGAATTTTCTTTTTTCTTCCCGGCACGGCCTCAATCAGCCTTCTGGTATACTCCTGCTGTGGATGCTCAAAAATCTCCTCCGCCGTCCCCTGCTCCACCACACAGCCATCCTTCATCACCGCCACCCGGCGGCAGATCCTTCTGGCCAGATTCAGGTCATGGGTGATAAACAACATGGCATTTTTCTGCTCCCTGTTAATCTGCCGGAGCAGTTCAATGATCTGGGTCTGGATCGTCACGTCCAGGGCAGTGGTAGGTTCATCCGCCACAATCAGCCTGGGGTGCAGGATCACCGCCATGGCGATCATCACTCTCTGCCGCATGCCCCCGGAGAGCTGATGAGGGTAGCTTGCATAGACTCGCTCTGCCTCCCCCAGGCCCACCGCCGCAAATGTCTCCAGAACCTTTTTCCGGCGCTCCTCCCGGGGCAGCCTGCTGTGGAGCCGCAGCACTTCCTCCACCTGCCTGCCCACCTTCTGGGAGGGATTCAGGGAAGTCATAGGTTCCTGAAACACCATGGACATCCGGGCCCCCTGATACTCCCGGTAGAGGGCCCTGGGACAGGGCCGCCCTGCCTGCTGCAGCACCACATCGTCAAAAAGGATCCTTCCTGTGGTGACTCGGGCTGTATCCGCGGCAAGCCCCATAAGGGTCAGGGCCGTGACGGATTTGCCGGAACCGGACTCTCCCACCACCCCCAGGATCTCCCCGTCAGCCAGGTCAAGACTCACATGTTTTACCACTTCCGTACTCCCGAAAGCAACGGACAGATCTTCTATTTTTATCATACTGCACCGCCTCCTGCCAAAACGCCTACCCCTGCCACCGCCGTATGCCCTCCCCAAGCAGGGAGAAGCCAAGCACCAGCCACACAATTGTCAGACCCGGCGCCAGAGCGTACCAGGGAGCCGACTGAAGATAGCCCTGGGCATCCGACAGCATCATCCCCAGACTGGCGTCCGGAGGCTGCACCCCTATGCCCAGATAGCTCATGCCGGACTCCGCCAGGATGGCATTGTTGAACCCAATCATCACCGAAACCCAGAATACGGAGAGAATATTAGGCAGGATATGGACAAACAGAATCCGCATCTTTCCCACCCCCATCAGCCTGGCCCGCCGGATGTAATCCGCATCCCTGAGACGTAAGAATTCCGCCCGCACAATGCGCACATACCCAGGCACAAACACTATTCCCAGAGACAGTATGACATTCTGCCTGCCGCTGCCCAGGATGCTGATAATCACCAGGGTCAGAAGGATGCTGGGAAATCCATTCACCGCATCTGTCACCCGCATCACCAGTTCATCCGCCAGACCCCCGAAATAGCCGGTGAAGGCCCCCAGCAGAATGCCCGCCGCCCCGGAAAAAAGCACCACCAGGCTGCTGATTGCCACGGTGGTGCCCAGCCCCGCCATAACCCGGGAAAAAATGTCACGGCCGAAATTGTCCGTGCCGAAAATATGGGCCGGGGACGGCGGCAGAAACTTCTCTCCCGCCGACATGGCCGTGGTGCTGTAAGGGGTCCAGAACAGTCCCACAATCCCCAGCAGCACCACCAGCCCCGCCATCACAAGGCCCGCCAGAAAATAGCTGTTCCATCTCCCACTGCTCTTTTTTTTCATTGGCACTCCCCTCACGAAATCCTGGGATCAATGATCCTGTACAGAATGTCCACCAGGAAATATACAAAAATCACCACGGAGGTAATATAGAGAATCAAGATCTCCACCACCGGGAAATCCCTGGTGGAGATGGCGCTGACTAAGAGCCTTCCTATGCCTGGCAGGCCGAAGACCTGCTCAATCACTATACTGCCCGCCACGATCTCCGCAATGATCATCCCCAGAAATGTGACCACCGGCATCAGAGCGTTCCGCAGCACATGCCCATACATGACCCTCTGCCTGGTACAGCCCTTGCTGTATGCAGTCCGCACATAGTCCGTCCCCATCTCCGTCAGCATGGCACTGCGCAGAAATCTGGCCGTCATGGCAATCTTCGGGATAGCAATCGACAGCGCCGGGAACAGCAGATAGCCGAGAAATCCCCAGAAATTTTCCTTATAACTCACATATCCTCCGGGGACAAACACCTTCAGCACAATGCCGAAAAAGTAAGTCACCAGGATCCCCAGAAAGAAGGAAGGAACCGCCATGGCAGCCTGTGTGGCGACTCCCAGAGCCGCATCCAGTACGCGCCCCACAGGTCCCGCTCTGTTCCCTGCGCATCTGGCCCAGAACACCCCCAGAGGGATGGAAATCAGAAGAATCAACCCCAGGGACAGGGCCGCCAGCCACAGCGTCACAGGAAATTTATCCCCCATCAGCTCCGCCACCGGCATCATCTCGCTCATGTTTTTGGAGTACCTGTAACTGACACCAAAATCCCCCTGCAGCACTCCTGTCATCCAGCGAAAATACCGCACCAGAGGCGGGTCATTGAGCCCCAGTTCCTCCCGCAGCTGCGCCTCCCTCTCAGGGGTGGCCTCCGTGCCCAGAATGGACGTAACCACATCTCCGGGAATGATCTGAAACGCCAGGAAAGCGGCAGCTGAAACAAGAAACAATGTCATAATGAGAGTGATAATTTTTTTACCTGCATATTTCATGCTGCCGCCCCCTTTTGTTTTTCATAAAAACTGTCCCCCTTCAGAAACTGCCGGAAAACAGTCCGCATGTAACGCACCTGCCCCTGGCTATTTCACCAGGCGCACCGTGCTTATGTCCTGCACATACACAGGATAAAATTTGTAGCCCTCCAGCCTTTTGCTGATGGCCGTCATGTTGGCCGGAACCTGCAGGAACGCACTTCCCGCCTCCTGGCAGAGTATCTTCTGGAGCTGCTTATAATATTCCGCCTTCTGAGCCAGATCCAGAGTCTCCTGGGCTTTCACATAGAGCTCATCATACTCCTGGCTGGAGAAGTTGATGAAATTCTTCTTGGATGTGCTCTGGAACCGGTTCAGCAGATAGCCCGGGGTCATGTCACAGGTGATACCGCTGATGGTGGCAGCATACTGACGGCCGTTGTAGACCTCCTCCAGCCAGGTACTCCACTCCACCGCCTTGATGGTGGCCCGGATGCCCACTGCCTTCAACTGCTCCACCACCACCTCACCGGTCTGCATGTGGAACTCATAGTTGGAAGGAATAGCGATCTCCAGGTCAAATCCATCCGCATATCCCGCCGCCGTCAACAGCTCTTTGGCCTTCTCCACATTGGCTGTGGTGCCATAGGTGTCGTTCAGGTCCACATAGTAATCCTTCAGCGTGGGCAGCATGGCAGAACTGATCAGTGTGCCGGCACCGCCTCCCACAAAATCATTCACAGCTTCCTTGTCCAGGGCATACAGAATGGCCTGGCGCACACGCACGTCATCCAGCGGTGCCACCGTATTGTTCAGGAACAGGGCCTGCACCACATTGGAAGGGGATGCCGCCACCTGGTGGGTGTTTCCCAGAGCCTGAGCCTGGGAATCCGTCAGGTAGGCATAGATGTCGATGGTGCCTCCCTGAAGCTCCAGAAGCGCCGTATCGGCGCTGCCCACAATCTTGAAATTCACCTCGTCCAGATAGGGCAGACCCTCCTGCCAGTAGTCAGGATTCTTCGCCAGGATGATCCCCTCCTGGGGCTTGTAGGATACATAAGAAAACGGTCCTGTGCCGATGGGAACCGCCGCTTCCTCCTCCCCACTGTCTGCGGGAATAATCGCAGCCACAAAGCTGTAGATCAGCTCTGTGTTGGCATTTCCTACCGTCACCTGGACCGTCTTTTCATCCAAAATATCCACGGCTGTGATGGTACTCATGGTGGAGATCAGGGGGGTGCCGTCCAACAGTCCCGATACCCTCTCCAGGGAATACTTCACATCCTCAGCCGTCACGACTTTGCCGTTGTGGAACTTTACATTCTCCCGAAGCGTAAAGGTATATACCAATCCGTCTTCTGAGATGCTGTAATCGCTGGCAACCGCGCAAATCAGGCCGCCGTTTTCATCAGGCTTCACCAAGCCTTCAAAAATGTTGAATAAAATCTCCTTAGTTCCTGCCGCCGTCGCTTTGTGAGGGTCAAGACTGTCGATATCCTGCTGTATTCCTACAACAATGGAGCCGGATTCCTCCGAAGGGTTTTCCTGTTCTCCCTCACCAGTATTCTCCTGGGCAGAACTCTCCTCCTCAGGACTTTCCTGGGAAGAACTCCCCTCTGAACTTGTGCCGGACTCCGTAGAGGTATTATCCTCCGAAGACTCCCCTGTGCCGTCTGCGCATCCGCCCAGTACAGCCATTGTCAGAAGCGTCACAAAAAGTAAACTGAAAAACTTTTTCATTGATGCTCTTCTCCTCTTCGATAATCCTCTCACTATTCAATTGTCCCACCCATTGTACCATAGACCGGGAAGATTGCAAGTATTTTTTTGCGTACATCAGGTAACTCCCCCTGGGATCCGCAAATAGATTACGGGAAAAATATCTTTAAACATCACACCGCTGATGTTCAGGAACAATGGATTGTGAATCCACAGAAAAAGCTTGCATATATATGACTTTATAATTCACATTGAATTTTCGGAACAGTAAAATGATCCCTATCCACATTGACAGCCACAGCCATATCAATTCCTGATGGTTTCCTGTCATTTACCACAATCCGTTCTCCCATTGGCATATTGAAAAGAATCTCATCATAACGGATCCCCTTTTCTTTCAGAAATTTTAATGTCATCGGTTTACATTCATCTGTCCGGGATGTTAAAATCAGAATTCTGTCCTCCACCGAGATTTTATCGAAATATTCTTTCACTCCGCAAAGAATCTTATCCTGTCCATCAATCTTATATCCATTATGTTTCAGTAATGTTCCATCCAAATCAAATATCCATGTCTTTGGAAGCGTTGATAAGATTAATTTTTCTTCCACTTGAATTTTTCCTTTACCACAATATTTTCAAATCCTTCTATAGAATACATATCTATGGATTTCCACTGTGTGTCGCAATATTGGTAGTCCGGATAAAGTGCCACCTTCCTACAGTCTGCCGTGCGTATCACATCACAAAGTCCACTACGAATTCCAATAAATGTACCTGCATGTTCCACTGCAGATTTCATTTCCGATAACCTTGGGTTGATTGGTTCAGTACTCTCCAACGGCTTTTCATCACCCGCCACATTCGTTAAAACCTGATAACCTTTTCTTCTATAATCTTCAACAATTTCTTCCCACATGTTACCAGAAAGTGGTGTCACTGATTTTGCATATGGTGAAAGGATCACTGCCTTTCCTTTCTCTATCTTGCTGTTTCCCGAATATTCCTCCCAGTTCACAGGTTGAGCAGGCTTTGTTTCCATTGGCAAGCCAAATACACCACAACAATAAATCTTTTCAAGTGGTATCTTTTTTAAATAAAGCGCTCGGTTTAAATCCACTACATATGGTCTATCCTGATGGGCTACAAAGGTATCATATCTATTTTCATACAAACATGCCTGCACAGCTTTATCCATTTTCTTCTGTTCTATCATCTCTACAGGATACTCACCAAACAGAGATACAATTTCCCTACACCCTCTTTCTACAACGCATATAGTACATTTACTTACCCTTCGTTTTCTCATAAACTCAGGTAGATAAGACATACAAAAGTAAATATCACCCAATGCCCGAAACGGACAAAATACCAGAAAGTGTTCAGGATATTTCCTCCGCAAGGACGCCAGAATCTCTTCACCTCGCCTTAGTCTTTCCCGTTTCTGCAAAACAACATCTCCAGAAAGTGAATACTCTGCATAAGTGTTGTAATCAACAAGCTTCCTAACTTCCCCTGTAAATCCCAATTTGCTAAGCTGTGCCTTCATAGATTCATAGAATCTTGTTGCAATAAGTACAATTGTTTTCTCTGAATCTTCTTCTAAAATCAGATCCGGTTTCTGTACCGGAATATCCTTATACGAAATCCCGCATTTCTCAACATTGTTATCCATGATTGCCACGGGCTTATGGCCATACTCAAGCAACATGTCGGAAAGAGTCAGCGTTGCCTCACAATGTCCAAACAAATATATCTTCTTATCTGTCAATTCACCATTTTGAACACATTTCTTTAAAGTTGTTTTCAATTCTTCCTTGTATATCATATCCATCATTATCACCGTAATATCAACTCGAAAACTTCCTGTTCTGTAAGTAATCCATTATCTATATAATTAAAAAGACTGCCATATTGATTACTTCTTCCAATAACTTTGAAGCGGTCTGAAAATTCATATGTATAATATAACAAAACCAAATCCTTGTATTTTTCAGCTGGAAGAACCAGAATTTTCTTTTCAGACTTGCGGAAGGCCTGTGAGTTTAGCAAATTTCCCATTAGACCACCCACAGACAAATGATCATTACTGTCCACCAACAGAATCAGATCATATGTATTAAGGTCGTTTTGGATTTTCTCATTCATGCCATGAACCATTTGACAGCACCTCGCCAATATGTCCACCTGGATGATTTCTTCTGAATTCCTCTATCTGAATTCCTCGCCTTTTTGCAATCTGCATACATAGTCCCTGCAGGATAATCAAGTTTATGGTAGTAGAATTATTCGGCATAATATTCCACATATCCCCCTCATCTTCCAGTTTAAGAATAACACAGTTAGAAATCTCCCTTGTAAGCGTGCTCTCTGCTTCAAAAGTAAGCAGCCAAATATTTACTCTTCTTTTCTTCAGATGCCTTGCAAGGTAAATAGATTCAGATGTCTCGCCGCTTTTCGTGAGGATGATAACCATATCACCATCCTTAACAATTCCCATATCACCATGTACGGCAGAATTTGTATGTAGAAATGCTGCATCCATACCAACACTTACCATGGAACCAACAAACTTCTCGCATATTGGCACATTCTTCCCCAAACCAGATACAATGATTTTATGGCCTGTATTTATCGTTTGCACCCCTTCCTCCACCCAATGTTCAAATACAACTTCATTAAGAGAATGGATTGAAGCCTTTATTTCCTTTAGCTCCTTTTCAAAATAAGAATTCATAACACTTCCTCCAGATAATATAATCCATTATAAAAGGCCCCACAGATTGAGTCATAATCCTGCCATGCATAGGTTGTAAGACTGAGCCAGATAATAGCATGAAGCAATTTAATATCCTGTCTTATGGCACCGGTCAGGTCAAAGAATTTATCCTCCATATCCTCCCAGCCGCTAGATTCTATTATAAGCTTCACTCCTTCATCAGCATTTTCTCCAATATCCAGAGAGAATTTCTTTAAGTTAAACCTATCATAATTTCCGACAATGGAATAATATAGCTTCGCCCAATCGTAGCGTTCATCCCCATACAGCTCCGAAAAACCAAAATATCCTCTTGGATCTATCAGTACAGGCTCCCCGTTTTCCCTTAACATCAGGTTTGAAAAGGTGCAATCACCATGAATAAAAGAAAAATGGCTACATTTCAGCTGTTCAAGCGCATATTCCAATTTATCCTTATAAAAAAACACATTCCGGCACACACGTCCGTTTACACGGATATATCTTTCACGGCCAAACGGAACAAGATCTTCTATTTGTGAAAGCCGAGACATTGTCTTGTAAAAATATGCTTCTTTTACACTAAAACTATCTGCCGGAACCTCTTCCGATTTATGTAATTTCTTCAAAATATCCACAAGACCACTTAAAATCCGATGTTTCTCATCACTTTCTGTTCCAGTGTCATAGATATTCTTTCCATGAATAACTTCCATCTTCAAAGGGTTTAACTCATAAATATTCGGAATCCCTTTTATATGCTTTTTCTGCGCTTCTTTATACCAGGCGCATTCTCTTTTAGCAAGATATTCTCCTTGGGTATCCAAAGGTTCTTTCGCTAACACATCGCCATCTACTGTAATATGGTTAAATGGTCTGGTCTTAATGTTCTCAAGCTTTTCATATTCCTCTAATAGTCCAAATTCTTTCGTTCCAGCAAGACTGATTTCTTCAAAATGCATTCCTTTTCCCTGCATCCAGCGAACTAATTCTCCACTTTCCGGAACACCTGACAGGGTTGATTTATCATGGAAAAGAAAAAAACCTGCCACACCATGTTCAACAGAAGCTTCCTCCGCAAATGCACCATTTTCATACTTCCATCTACAAGGGAAAGTCGACGAAATACCAATATAATCATTCAACTGCGTTTTACAATCCTCTTTCTGACTTTTCCATGTTGTTGCATTTGCCGAATCCAAATATTCCTCTGGCACTCTAAAATTCTCAGGCAAAATAAGATCCGACCAAATCAGCATAAATGGCTCATTATCCGGAATAAGATCTATTGCCTTTCCCACTCCAGAACATGTCCCTGTTCCGGTTGCATCCACTATTTGATATTTTACATCAGCAAAACATCTCATATATTTCTTAAGAACTTCTCTCTTATAATCCGCAATGATCACAAACCTCTTATCCGGATATTTCCGAAAAAGATGAAATATCATTGGCAGATTCTTCACTGGTACAAGTGCTTTAGGTTTATTTTTTGTTAAATATCCTAGCCGCGTTCCCTTGCCTCCGGCCTGGACAATGATATAATTAAACATAGTTTTTACCCATAAGGCATATATTGTTGAAAATCAATTATTTTTCCTGCAAAATTTGTTTTAATAAGATCTTCATATGCCCATTTTGTTGAAGCAAGAATCACTTTTGCATGCTTAAATACATCTTCCGTATGGAAAATTTTGTTACCATACTCTGTGGTTTTTCCTATATCAGTATTCACCAGGTCACAAATGCCATCTATTTTTACATTATGCCTACTAAAGAAATTCTCAAGGCTCTTTCCTCTTCTTCCCATTCCCCAGATATAACATTGAAAATTATACTTCCGCATGATTCCCAATATGTCTTCTTGTCTGGATTCCATCTGTTCTTCAAATGAAATATAAGCCTTCATCCTCTCTGTGATTATTGCATGATACTTTCCATTTGTATCTAAATCCAGTGTTTTAAGTAATTTTTTCTCTATATCCCATTGAACTTTTAATTTCTCTTTATTTAGTAAAACATCATTCGTCCATGAACCGGTAGCATATCTTCTGTAAACTGCCATCTTTTTATCAATATAAAATATCCCACTGCGCAGAGAACCTTTTATCTGTAGCACATAATCCAGTGGAGTGATCTTTTCAAATTTCAACATATTCTCATACATTTGCCTTCTAAAGAAAAGTCCAGCCGTTACAAGATATTGTCCTCCACCTAAAATCACGCTTTCTGCAGATAAAATACCATTTTCCATCCTGGGGCGAATTTGGCTTATTTCTCTTTTTCCATCCTCAGTAACCGTACATCCCCAACATGCACACATATCACATTCCGGATGATTTTCCAAGGCATCTCGCTGTAGCTGAAGTTTATTTTCGTCAATCCAGAAGTCGTCTCCTTCACACATGGCAATGTACTTGCCTTTTGCAATATCCTTTATCATTGGCGAGATAAAATCAGCCCCCTTGGAATATTGATTCTTCTGCTCATAAATTACCCTGATCTTTTCCGGGTAAGCTGATGCATACTTTCTGATAATATCAATTGTTCCATCTGTTGACATATCATCATGAATAATAATCTCATAATCAAAGAATGTCTTTTGCGCCAGCATGCTTTCGATAGCCTTTTCCAGATATGATTTCTGATTGTATGTGTTGCATATTATACTGACTTCATATGACTTTTCCACTTATTTTTCTCCAGTCAAATCCACAATTCTCAATATGTTACCTCTGTATCCTGCTTTAATAAGCATTGCTTTAATTACATCCTCACTCCAATGTAATGCAATAATCACAGTCACATCCTTATCAAGATCCTCAAAATGATTAATCCCATAAATAGGAACACCTGCATACAATAATCCATCCATTTTCCTGTCAAGACAATATACAACTTCATAATTGTTTTGAAGGCGGCTTACAATTGCTTTCCCTACAACCGTCATCCCATATATGACAATTTTTGTTCCGGCACAATATGTTTTAACCCTGCTCAAAAAAAGATCCTCACAAAAAATACTGCTCATAATGGCAAACATTGTCCTGGTTTTCACATATGGCTCCAGTCCCAAACCACTATCTCTTCCTCCACCCCAATCATGAACCTTGGGATGAGATAATATGGGATCCTTCATCACTTCCAGAAAATCATTGTGATGTGGGTGATAAACATTGCGTACATCCATGAGCCATTCTCTCATACCCGCTTCACCCCATGGATCAAAAGGACGCAAGCGTACACTGTCTGCTCCAAATTCCTCAATACACCGTTTGGAAAATTCAGGCAGCTGTTTATAATTTTTGTCCTGATAAACGGTTGCTAATTCCAAGCAGTTGATAACGCCTTTTTCACGAAGTGATTTAACATATCGCAAATTATCTATCAGTTTATCTATTGATTGGGTCGTTCCCGAAAGCTCCTGGTATATATCATTTTCAAAACTAAGTACTGTTATTGCTACCGAAAGCTTATATTTTCCCAGATTGGCTATTTGCTTCCAGTGTGCTT